>SDBS01000420.1_pt1 | contig 40595 bp, 35 predicted proteins | sample 2277091 | NCBI WGS metagenome assembly SDBS01 (sample SAMN10404972, study PRJNA504765) | marine sediment metagenome | isolation source: marine sediment core GS10_PC15, 163 cmbsf | place: Arctic Ocean: Southern Knipovich Ridge | collected 2010
CAGATCCAACAACTTCTAGATTTGCTCTTGGCGTTGTAGTGCCAATACCAACTCTTTGAGTTCCTGAATCAACGTATAAGGTGGGTATAGTTGAAGTGCCAAAGCCAGCACTACCCCAGACATCCAAAGTATATTGAGGAGTAGAAGTAGCAATCCCAACATAACCACCAGTAATAATAGCTCCATAACCCAAACCTTCTTGAGTAACTGTTAAGACTGGTGATGTAGATGAAGCAGTCAAGGAAACTATTCCATTTAAAGTTTGATTGCCTGTGACTGATAAATCACCTGTTATAGTAAAATCACCAATTAAAGTAGCATTGCCAGTGTTTTCTACTGAGAATTTAGAATCACCATCTGATTGAACATCTAACACTTTTCCAACATAGCCAGATGGAGCATTTAAAGTTATTCTTTGAGCTGTCAAAGGCCCATCAATTCTTGTTTCATCAGCTAAATATATTAAAGGATTTGATACGCTTGTTGAATCTATGGTTACCTGGCCCCCACTAAGCTGTAAGGCAGTGGCAGCTGATAAAACGATGTTGCCTGAACCTAAAGTGTACAAAAGTATATCATCGTTGTCTCGATATAGTTTAAGCGATTGGATGGGTCCTCTAACATAGATCTGCTGGGTAATAGCTCCTCCTGGCGTAAGTAATCTATTGGCTAGTTCAGTTTGTACATACTGTATGTCAGACCTTAACTGAGCTAATGTTGTTGAATCTATTATTCTTACTTCGGTTCTTAATTCCTTTGTTATCTCCTTGATTGGCTGGATTTCTGTAATAACTTGTTTTGATGGTATTCCTTCTCTTGATAGTTTTTCAAAACCTTGTTGGAATGCTTCAATTAATTTTTCAGTTAATCTTTCTTCTGTTTCTATAAATGTTTCTTCTGTTAAAAGCCCCTCTGTTGGAGTTTCTCTCCAAGAAAAAAAGTTTTTAATTGCTTTTGAAAAGTAAGAGAAGAAGCTCTTGATTCCCCCTGATAGATAAGAGAAAAAGTCTTTTATTACTTCCCAACCTTGTTTCGTTTTTTCATCAAAAGACTTGTGAATAACAAGATAAGTTTTAATTAATTTTGAAAATATTGACTCAAAAGAATTTTCAAGCCAGGAAAAATAATTTCTGAAAATATCAGATGCTGTTTCTTGAACTGCCGCAATATTTAAAACAACGCTTTTTAATACTGGAGAATTTTCAATTATTGGCAAAACTAAATTGTTAATAAATTTACCAGATATTTCATGAGCTTTAATTGCATGCGGGAGAAGGTTCTTTAAAAATAGGTTTCTACCAGCTGTGGCTCCAGACACTAAAAGAGTCAGTATCAAAACTGACAAAACTCCTGTACGGAGCATTTTGGTCATAAGCGGGATTAATGTTGATAGCGTAGGTTCTTCTGGAGCTTTTGATTCCTCTGTTATTTGAAATTCTTTTAACTGCTTTATATGTTTTTGGTTTTCTGCTAAATAATCTTTTAACCATTCTCTTCTTGTGAGCCAGTTCTTGCCGAATTTTACTGCTTTTAATTTTCTCTGTCTTGCTCGCAAACTTAAATAATCCTGTGAGTAATCACAATGTTGTGCTGCTTGTTTCAAAGAAATATAATTACTTGGTTCTTTTAAATATTCTTCCAGCCACTCTCTTTTTGTCATCCAATTCTTGCCGAATTTTACTGCTTTTAATTTTCTCTGTCTTGCTCGCAAACTTAAATAATCCTGTGAGTAATCACAATACTTCGATGCTTCCTTAAGAGTTATATATTTATTTTGTTTTTGATTTTTTTTATCCACGAAAGAAAATAAATTATTATGAAAGATGGAGAATGGGGGTTGACAAAATATTTAAATCTGTTATTTTTATAGAAAGAAGGCAACCAAAAAATACATCAACATTGGGGGCCTTCTTTTTTTAGTTTAAAAAGACTCTGATTAGTTCTATTATCTTTAAAACACAAAAGGGTGTCAAGCACCCTTTTGTGAATAACTTTTTCCTAAATCCGATACTGTTTCTTATATCGGTTTAATCCGATACTCTGCTCTAATTTGATTGTATATGAATACTTTGCAGAATACCCAGTCCTACAAACATTGCCAACAAACCTGAACCTCCATAACTTACTAAGGGCAGAGAAATTCCCACTATTGGAAGAATGCCAAGATTCATACCAATATGAATAAAAGACTGGGAAAGTATTAAAATACTCAAACCAGAAGCAAATAAACGAGAAAAATTTGAATCAGTTCTAATAGCAATTTGGAAAATTTTCCATATAAAAATTGAAAAAAGAGACAATAAAACCCCAACCCCTATTAATCCTAACTCTTCAGCAATAGCAGAGAATATAAAATCAGTTTGAGGTTCAGGCAAAAAACCATGTTGTGTTTGAGAACCATTACTTATTCCTTGTCCCCATATGCCGCCAGATCCTATAGCAATCTCTGCTTGTCTCTGATTCCACCCAATTTTAAGCGGATCCGATAGCTGAGGTTTAATAAAGCTTAATAATCTCTCCTTTTGATAATCCTTTAAAACAGTAGACCAGCTTAAAGCTAAAATTAGAAAGCCACATAATAATAGAATTAAAAAATGACGTAATTTAATGCCTGAAATAAGCAAAACACCTATCCACAAACTCACTAAAACCAAAACTGAGCCCAAGTCTGGCTGAAAAAAGATTAAAAGACAAGGAATCAAAACATACAAACCAGATATCATGATATGAATGATTCTATATATCTCAACGTGCCTCATTGAAAAATACTTTGCCAATAAAATTATCAAAATGATTTTCATTGGCTCTATGGGATCAAAAACAATCGGACCTATTTTATACCAACCTTGAACCCCCCTGATTTCTGGAGCAAAGAAGAAAATTCCCAAAAGCGAAATAGTAGATAAAAAATACAGAGCTAAGATTAAATAGGGATCTGCTTGCAATGTTCTCCAGTCAAAAAAACTCACTAAAAACATTAAAATAAATCCTATGAAAAAGAAAATGATTTGTTTTTTAAAGTTTAAAAAATCATTTCTGCCCAAAGAAGAACTGTAAAGTGATACAAAGCCAAAACCAACCAAAAGAAGCACAATAAGTATTAAAGTCCTGTCTAGTTTTCTAAAATGAGAAAGAAGGAAATTCATAATGCTATAAAAAAGTTTACTGCCTTAGAGCTATTCTGCCATTTTTAAAAACTCTTGTTCTGAAAGCAATTTAGTGCCAATTTTTTTTGCCTTTTCAAGCTTGAGACCTGGCTCCTTACCCACTACTAAATAATCTGTTTTCTTAGAGATTGAGCCAGATATTCTACCACCTAGAGAGCGAATTTTTTCTTGAGCCTCATCTCTGGTTATTGCGTTCAAAGAACCTGTTAAAACAAAGATTGAATCTTTTAATTTTTGTTTTTTAATTTTAATTTTAATCTTAGGAGTTTCAATTTTTATTTTTATTTTTTTTAATTTTTCAATAAATTTTAAATTATTTTTATTTTGAAAAAATTCGTGAATTGATTTTGCTACTATTAATCCAATATCTTTAATACTTTCTAAATCTTCAAAAGAAGCATTTTTTAAATTTTGAACGGAACCAAAATGCATAGCTAAATCATGAGCAGTTTGCTCCCCTACATTTCTGATCCCTAGAGCATAAATAAATTTTGCTAAAGTAATTTTCTTTTTTAACTGAATTGCTGATATCAAATTTTGAGCAGACTTTTCAGCAAACCTTTCAAGTAATTGAATGTCTTTTTTCTTTACTTCAAACAAATCAGCTGGATCAAAAACTAAACCTTCTTCAATCAATCTATCAATGATTTTAGGACCAAGACCAGAGATATCAAACCCCTTTCTGGAAATAAAGTGCTGGAAATATTTTCTTTTTCTGGCAAAACAGTTTTTGTTTGGACAGCGCCAGACAACCTCTTTTCCAGACCTTACCAAGCTTGCTCCACAAGAGGGACATTTTTTAGGCATTTTAAACTTCTTTTCTTTGCCTGTTCGTAATTCTTTAAAGACCCTAACCACTGCTGGTATGACGTCTCCTGCCCTCACTACCGAGACTGTGTCATTGATTTTTACGTCTAATTTCTTAATTTCATCGGCATTGTGTAAAGTAGCTCTGGAAACTGTCACACCGTCAATCTCTGTTGGTTTTAGAACGGCTACGGGGGTTATGGCTCCGGTTCTTCCAACCTGAATCTTTATATCTCTTATAATAGTTGTCGCTTCTTTTGGCGGGAATTTAAACGCTCTGATACCTCTTGGACTTTTCCCAACCAGACCTAATTTTTTAAAGACTAGAGAATTGTTAACGCTAATCACTACTCCGTCTATTTGGAAAGGAAAGCCTTCTCTTTTCTTTGAAACATCCTGCCAATATTTTATGACCTCATCAAGACTCTCAGCAACCTTGCCTGTATCTGTTTTGAACCCCAAAGAAATTAAAGTTTGATGAGACTGAGCATGCGTTTTTTGGCCCAAATCAGTAACAATGTCATAAGCGAAAAACTTTAAAGGACGGGAGGCAGCAAGCCTTGAGTCCAGCTGACGAATTGAACCAGCCGCTAAATTTCTTGGATTGGCAAATGTTTTTTTTCCTCTTTTTTTTATTTCTTTATTTAATTTTTCAAAATCTTTTCTTTCCATATAAACTTCGCCCCGAATTTCAATTAATTCTTTTTTAATTAATTCTTTTAATTTTTGAATATTTTTTTTATTTTTTTTATTTTTTTTATTTAAAGAAATAATTTGCAATTTTAAAGGAATACTTTCAATTGTTTTAATGTTTTGGGTAACATTTTCACCAACCTTGCCGTCGCCTCTTGTTGCGGCTCGAACTAAAACTCCATTTTTATAAACTAAAGTCACTGCAAACCCATCAATTTTTGGCTCTAAAAAATACTCAAATTTCTGATCTGTTATCCTCTTCAAATACTTTTGCCAACTTTCCAATTCTTTTTCAGAAAAAATATCTTCTATAGAAAGCATGGGAATTTTGTGCCTGGTTTTTTTGAACCCCTCCAGAACCTTACCAGCCACTCTTTGAGTGGGAGAATCGGCTGATATAAAGTCAGGAAATTGCTGCTCTAATTTATAAAGTTCGTGCTTTAAAGAATCTAAAGCTTCATCAGAAATCTCCTGTTTGTTTAAAACATGATACAAATAACGATGATGATTAATGAGTTTTTTCAATTTCTCAATTCTTTCTCTTGCTTCTCCTTTTTTCATAACTCTATACTATTAACGATGATGATTAATGAGTTTTTTCAATTTCTCAATTCTTTCTCTTGCTTCTCCTTTTTTCATAACTCTATACTATATATAATGTAGCGTTTTTTTAATATTGAATTTCAATAGCTCTTTTTGTCCCCTTGTAACTCCCAATTGATTTTATACAAAAATTGACAGCATCACAATCTGGATCCTCGCCATCTTTTACAATAACTTCATATTCTGCCCCATTTAATTGTGTCTTTGGAATACCTAATGGACTTGTCATTAACAAAACTTCTTCAATACCATTATCAGCAGCATAAAAAGCAGTTACTGAATAACTGACTTCTCTAATTGTTTTTAGCTGTTTTACCAAAACAGCACTCATGCCCAAACCAATACTTAGCACAACGCTTAAAATTGATACAGCAAATAAAATTGAAATGCCTTGTTGTGATTTAAAATTATGCATCATAAAAACTTATAAGGTTTTATAATCTTTTGTAAGAGGAACTTAATACATGACATCTAAATTTCTTTGAGAAATTGTGGTTTGAACTCTTATTTTCGGAGCTTCTGTTTGGTTTTTCTTAGTTATTTCAAGAAAAATTGTTATTCGTGGCTGAATATTATCGTCTTGCCCTAAACCAAATTCTTCAAATTTAAATGAAACAACTTCTAAATCATCAGATGTTAAAGCAATTGGTTCTGCTCCATCTTTTGATTCTTTAAGGCGATTATCAGCTGTATCCCAGAAAAATTCCTGGCAAACAGATGGTTGCTGAAAATTGTTAAACTTTATTCCCTTGCCTTCACGTGTAATTTCATAATTAGAACCATAACCACTATCGTCTAAACAAGTACATGTTTCTGGTTGGCTTCTCACGCTGCAACTTAGTTCTTTTCTTGCCATTCTCAGAGCTCTGCTTATATACTCAAAAACATGAGAACTGTTATCAATAATTTCTCTTATACTAAGAATCCTGTTTTGACTTTTTAACGAAGAAACAAAAAGACCAGTTGGCCCTGCAATAACAGTAAAAAAAATCGCTACAGCTATTAAAACTTCAATTAAAGTATATGCTTTTTGTGTTTTTTGGTTCATAATCCATGTTCTACGTTTTACTGCCTATGCTCTTCATACCAGTTAGTTACATGCTCTACAACTTCAACTTCATTAATTTTAATTTTTTCTTTCCATTGGACTATAACCACTACTTTCATCTTATTGTCTTCTATGGGTTCAATGAAAATCTTTCTCTTGAATTTTGTCTGTGTGCCAGATAAATAGCCATAAAAACCATCGCTGTCAATATTAAGATAGCGAAGATCATCAAAATCACATCCAACCACAGAAGTTAAAGCAATTTCTGAAGGTGGCATATCTGTCTCATAATCACCTTCACAGCAATTAGTAGGGCCCTGACAACTACTACCACTCATACCATCATTCCATAAAGGCAAGGGAGGAACTTGAAGAGACTCTCTCTGTTCAAGCCAATTATTATCTCTCATATTCCTGACTATTTCTATCCCCTCTTGACTCAAGTAAGCAGCAATCAGCCTTGACTGGATCATTGAAGCAGTAGAAATAGTTTGTTGAATCAAAACAAAAGAACCGCCAATCCCTACAGTTAAAATAAAAATCGCCACAATTACTTCTAAGAGCGTGAATCCTGTGTTTTTTGATTTTATTTTAATCAACATCAATAAGCCCAGCAGTGTTAATGGTAATAACTTTATTCCTCTCTCCCAGCATCAGAGTGATAACTGCCTTATTATTAGAAGGCTGGGGCCTGATTGTAATAACAGGAATGGGAGGAAAAAAGACAATAGTCAAAGGAGATGAAGGAGTAAGGCTTGAGATTATAATCCCCGACTCTAAGGAAAGGTCTTGGATTTTTTCAGGATAAGACTCGCCAGGCGCTGAACTTGCTTCTGCGCAGCTGGCAGCTATTCCTGATGCGTCGTATTCATTATCGCCGTCACAGTCAGCAAATAAAATATAAGAGTTTTTATAATCTTCAAAATAAAGCCCGTATCCTCCTGCTGGAAAATTCTCACCAAATTGAACAGGAGTTGTTTTTCCGGTCATTGCCATCTCCTGGGCACCTCTTAAATCCTGAGCTAAATCATGAGCTGACCTATAAAGAGAAAACTGCTTATCCCCTGCACGGTAATTGGTCAGCACCATTGGGAAAAGAAAAACAATAATAGCAATAACAATAAGGACTTCGGCTAATGTAAAACCCTTATTACTTATATTGTTGTTTTTAGAAGATAATAAAAAGTCAAAAGTTTTATTCTTTGGCATAAGTAGATATCTGTTTAAAAAGGAGCTACCTCATACCATTCAGGCAAAGGAATAGTAATCTGTAATTGATATTGTTCTGTATCAGTTCTTCCCACGTTGTCTACAACATCTAAGATTGCCGTGCCAGAATTAGCATCAATATTCATAAAGCTTGCCGAAGGATTTTGAAGATTACTGGTGGAAGGAGTGCCGTCTTCAAAAGTCCAGCTCCAACTGATAACTCCTGTTGAACCTTCTGATGGTATGGAAATATCTTTAAAATATATCACCTCTTCCTCAGAAGCCACAAAGCCATTACAAAACTGCCAACCTTCCTCAGGATCTAAAGAACATTGAAAATCAGCAGCTACTTCCTTTCTGACATAAAAATTCTTACTATAGCTATCAGTTGCTCCGTTTACATCTTCAACTGTTAGAGTAACGTAATAATTTTGACTGGCTGGCAAAACCGGCATCAATAAATCACACATTCCTTCGTTTTCTGGCGTCTCAGTATCATCAGTACAAATCACATAAGGATCCTGCCAAGGAGTTCCACCCTCGTAAAAGATTGACCAAGTTGATTTTATAATATCATTATTATTATCAGGCGGATTTGTTGAATTAGGGTCAGTAGATTGATTTAAAAAGTAAAATTGACAATTTCTGTTATAGGCAATCCAGCTTCCATTACATGCTGAACCAGCTCCACAGCCTGACGCATCACAGGAAATAGCAGCTTGGGGAGGACTATTTTGGCCAATAATAATTTCTTGGGTATAGGTAGCTAAACAGTCTTCAGGAGTTTCTGACCATGCCCCATTATTATCTTGAACTCTAAGGATAATGCAATAAGTGTCCGGAGTATCGTAAGTATGTTCAACGATATTAGTTGAGGTAACAGTTTTTGGAGAACCATCTCCAAAATCAAACTCGTATTGTGAAATTGTACCATCTGGATCATGAGCAGAACCAGTAAGGGTTACATCCAAAGGAGCTGCTCCTCCAGTAGGTGAAACATCCAAAGAATCAGCAATTGGGGATTGATTACACCTGATGTCATCTACATAAATAGTTGGTTCACAAGGCTGTCCTGTTTCAATTCCAGTATCACAAGAACAACCTGCGTCACAATCACCAAAATCAGAATAATCATAGTAGTCCTGGCCTACGCAAACATCGGGTGGGCACAAACAATCAGGACAATCAAGACCTGGCTCACATTCACCTTCACCTGTACAAGAACCCCACTCACAAGTAGATGAACAGATTTGTTCTCCGCAGTTTCCACAACTTCTTGTATTGTCTTTAAGACATTCATCTGTTGGGCAACTTGGCCAAGTACTATCTTCTTGACAAGTTATCGTATGAGAACATCCTTGAGGTGATGTACAATTAGTTTGCTGACCAGGAGTACATTCTGAAGCTACTACATTAATGTTAGCAGTATCCTCAGCACTTCCTCCTCTTTCAATAAAAACTTTGGCTGTATAATCGCCTGGTGAACCATAATTACAAAGGTCAACAGCAGTATAATCATCGATACTTTGACCTGAAACTTCCAGCTCCCAACTAGTGTCATTAGTACAATCAAACTTATAATTTATGGTTCCATACATTGAACCACCCACAATAGCCCTTAAATCAACATTTTGTAAAGAATCAGTGCCAAAAGAAGGATCAGCAGTGAGACTAACTAAAACTGTTGGGTCAGTAACCACAACACTTATACTATCTGTTGTAGTTGCTGTTCCATCAAAAACATCAACCGAAACATTGTAAGTGTTAGCAGTAGTATAATGATGAGATGGATCTTCGTCATTTGAATTAGGTGTTCCATCATCAAAATCCCAAGTATAAGTCAAGGGATTGCCGTCTGGATCATAAGCGCTAATATTAAACTTAACATCACAATTAGTTTGAGTAGTCAGCTCTGTACAGCAGGTAAATTGATCAGTACACTCCTGTTCAGGAGTAGTAGAATAACAAGAATAATCATCTAAACTAGTAATAATTGGAGAATGGCTTTCACTAACGCTAACTGTGACTGGGCTACCCCACCCTACATTATTTGCAGCATCTCTACAGGCAAATCGCACACTATAATCACCAGTGGAAAGAAATTGATGGGCAACCGAAATAGTACAATCCCCACCATTCTCACAAGGAATAGGTAAAAAATTAGCTGTTTTTTCAAATTGTCCATCTATATAAAACCAACATCCAGAGATTCTTCCTACTGGATCGTTTAAAGAAGCAGTAAAGGTTTGTTCCACTCCCTGAGTAGCAATTAAAGGCAAAATCTCACCGACCAAAGGTTCTGTCCAGTCAAGATTATAATACTTAATTGAGCCTTTACCTTCGCTGGGACTATGCAAGTTGCCAACATTATCTTGAGAGCGAATATATGCCCAACAAGACTGATTTCCTTCGAAAGGACAATTACCACCTGCTCCTACGGTAATATTTTGTGCTGAGGTATTACACACCCTATTTAGCCAACCAGTTGAATATTCACAACTAGGACCAGGAGGATAACAATCATAAGAAAGAACTTTATATTCACAGGAATTAGAATCCAATCCTGAATGTAAATCCTCGTCTAGAGTGTCAAGAGAAAAATTATTAGCATACCAGCTTCCTGATGCTGGTGACTGTATTTGAGAATTAGGTTCAATTTGATCAACCTTATATTCTATTGGATCTGAAAAACCAGCATTTCCATTTAAATCTTTTGCTGCCCCACAAACCCACACGTGGGAAGAAATTGTTTGAGGACTAGAAAGGTCGTAATCTCCATAATTAGTTGAACAACTTCCGGGGTCTGAAGTATAGGTTTTCAACATATAGGTTCCGGTATCACAACCGCTCCCCGTATCAGAACAGGAAACGGTGGCGGTGGCATCGGTATTCTGCCAGGTAGTAGTAACACTGCTCGGATCAGCCACAATTGAAGTAGTAGGCGGATCACTGTCCACACCAGCAAAAGAAGCAATAACCTTATAATCAGATGTTGCACAAACCCCCTGATTAACGCAGTTAAAGCTGATCCAACCAATAATTCCATCTGACCAAGCCCATCCTTCCATTTCCTGATTGCCAGAATTCCAAGAGACCCCATAACTTGTATCTCTTAACCTTATCCAACCATCCCATCCATCTCCATAATTTAAAGCTCTGGCCCAGCCAGAAACTTCATTTGTCAAACCATCAAGTTTGGCCTGACATGTACCCACAGGACACCCAGTAAGATCTGACTCATTAAAACTAATCCAGCCAATGTTTTCTGACCAGGCATAACCTGAAAACACCCCGCTTAAAGAATCAATATCAACCCCGTAATCTATTGCTCCTTCGCCAGTTGTATTATTAAAACTAATCCAGCCAATGTTTTCTGACCAAGCCCAGCCAGAAACATTATCTGCAGAGCCAGCTTTAATTTTTTTAAATACAAAAAAGCTTAAAGCAATAATAAAAATCAATAAGAAAAGTTTAATATTTCTGAAAAATATTTTCTTCTTTAACATTCTTTTATCTTACTACAACAAAGCAAAAAATAAAAAGAAAGTAAATTCGGATAAGCTTAGCTTATCCGAAGAAAGCCTATCCAAAGAAAATATTAATAATAAACTGACAAATAGAAATTAATAATTTCATGCTCAAAGAACAGAGTTAAAAAAGTCCCAGCGACTAAAAATGGGCCAAAAGGAATTTCTGATTTTAAACCCTTTTTCCCAGAAAAAATTAAAATTACTCCAATGACTGCGCCAATAAAAAACGCTAAAAACAAAGCAGTTATTATTTTAGGAAATCCTAGGAATAAACCCATAAAAAAAGCGAGTTTCACATCGCCCATGCCCATCCATTTGCCCTGTGAAACCAAAACTATAAATAGAAAAAATAATGAAGCGCCTAATGCAGAATATATCCCATTAAGCATGTTATTCTTCGTATAAAAATCAAAAGCAATGCTAGCTAATAAATACCAACTGCCAATTGTAAGTATTGCTGGAAAAATTATCTTATCAGGGATTATATAGTGCTTAAAATCATAAACGAAAATAATTATTAAAAAACAAGAAATGAGAAATAAAAAACAAAGCCTTAAAAAGCCAAAGAGCGCATTACTGGCTAATAAATCTATGTTTTGCCAGGTTAGCAAAACAAACAAAGCCCCTGTAATAAATTCAACCAAAGGATATTGAACAGATATTGGCTTTTTACAATAATGGCATTTGCCTTTTAACATCAAAAAGCTTGCCAAAGGAATCAAATCATACCAGCTCAAAATATGATTACAACTTGGACATTGAGATTTTCCAAACAAAAAATCTTTTTTTATTGAAAGCCGGTGAATAACTGAATTCAAAAAAGAACCAATAATCAGGCCGAAAACAAAAATTAAAAAATAAATTAAGATTTCCATCTCATAGATTACGATAAGCTAAGCTTATCGTGATTAAACTTATCGTAATTATATATTTTAACACTTTTGCCTATAATATAAACAAAGTTTGGACAAGCTAAACCTGTCCAAACTTAAAGTTTAAGATCAGTCAGGCAGTAAAATTACCAGGCAAAGCAAGTGCAAGAAACAGCTGTAGCAGCTGGAGCAGCAGCCAAGTCTAATTTTTTAGTGCCTAAATGAGTGGAAACAAAGTAAACTGTATCTGTACCGCTTTCTTCTAGTGTTGCATAAGCACAAAACCACTGACCAACGATAGCGTCATAAGCATCCTGAGCAGCCGGACAGTCTAAAGCAGCTATATTGTTTGTCCATGTATAGTGGATTTCACCCCCTAGAGGATCATCTAAGCCTGATAAGTAAGTAGAAATAGCAGGAATACCATCGGCAGCACCATCATTTGTGAAATACGCATTATTATTTGAGTAATATATCTCCTCAGCAGTAACAATTTGTCGCATATCAGACTGTCTTACTGCGTCTCTGGCCTTAGCTCTTGCTCCACCCAAAGAAACCAAAACAATTCCGGACAAAGTCCCAATAATTGCGATGACTACCAATAACTCAACTAATGTAAATCCTTTTTTATTCTTCAACATATTTTTAATAACTGTGTATTTAGAAATCGACCTTTGTCTTCTTTATAATGAAATATTTTATTCAGTAGCATTCACACCGCAGCAATCAGTATTTGAAGGTATGTAAGTTCCCAATGTTTTTGAAACAACTCCTCTATTTGAGCTGCAAGACCAGGTGTCTGTTAATGATTCCAATTGAACATAAAGACAGTAATATTGATCAGTTCCATTGGTCCAAGTATATTGATGAGGATATGTATTTATAGGATCAACAGGCACTGCTGCCATAATAGAGCCAATTGAGGTGACAGTATTTACTCCTAAGTCTGTATCAAGATATTTACTGCCGCCAGCACAGCCAGTATCATTATAACATACCTCCATAGCAGTATTAATTTGTCTTAAATCCGCTTTTCTTTTTGCATCTCTTGACCTCTTTCTGGCAGGGCCCAGGGAAACAAAAATAACACTAGATAAAACACCAATTACAGCAACTACTATCAAAAGTTCTATTAAAGTAAATCCTTGTTTTTTACGCATGATTCTTAAATCTCTTATTTTTATTAATAATATATTTTAACATTTTTTTAAAAAAAAGTAATCCACATCAAAATCAATTTTAAAAACTAATTACCTGATAAAGAGGCATTAAGACAGAAAGCATCATTCCCCCAACAATAAGTCCCAATATAATGAGGAGAACTGGTTCTAAAATTGATAAGACATTTTCAATCCCCCTTTCAACTTCTTTTTGGTAAAACTTAGCAATATGCATTAAACTATTGTCCAGGCCTCCTGTTTTTTCTCCAACCAAAACCATCTGGACAAAAACAGGAGGAAAGATTTCTGGAGAAAGCGATAGGACTGACGAAATCGGAGTTCCTTTTCTCACCTCATCTCTGATTGAAAGTATTGCTTTCCTATATACTGCATTGCCAGCAATATCAGCAGAAAGTTCCAAGGCTTTGGTAATCATTAAGCCGCCTGAGATCAAGGTAGAAAGACTTTCAGCAAATCTGGAAAGATAAAGTGTCTTCAGTAAAGAATTTATAAGGGGGATCTTGAGAAAGACTCTATCAAAAAAATCTTTTCCTTTTTTTGTTTTAGAATATCTGAAAAGAAAGACTAAAGACAATAAAAAAACTGACATCAGAATAAGGCCATTTGCCCTTATAAATTTAGAGGTCGCGATCACCTGTTGGGTCATCTTTGGAATTTCAACAGCGCTTTCCTGAATGACTGTTCCTAATTGGGGAATAATAGTATAAACCATCAACAATAGTATACAAAAGACCATTAGAATAACTAAACAAGGATAAATAAGAGCACCCTTGGTTTTTGAAGCAAGAATATATTCTCTTTCTAAGTGGTCAGCTAAAAAAGTAAGAGATTCAGATAATTTACCAGAAGCTTCTCCTGCCTTCACCATTGAAATATAAAAAGTAGAAAAAGTTTTAGGATAACGGGCAAGAGCTTTGGAAAATGTGCTTCCTCCTTCTATTTCTTTTGATAAAGTAAAAATTTTATCTCTAAACTCCAGATTTCTGGTTTGACCAGATAAAACCCTTAAAGCCTCGGTTAAAGGAACTTCTGAACCAAACATCATTGATAATTGCCTGGAGAATAAAACAATATCTTTTAAAGAAGTTCCCTTAAGAAATTCAAGCTCTTTTGCATAAAAGGGAACCTTGACTTCTTCAAGATAAGTGACAAAAAAACCATATCTTTGAAGTAAAGAAGACGCAACATCTTTTGAAGATGCTTCTATTATTCCAATCCGAACCTCTCCCTCTTTAGTTCTAGCTTGATAATTAAATTTCATTCCAGCAATAAATCACTAATAATCACGAACAAACTGTTCATAAAGTTATCGAATAAGCATTCTTAGTTCACTTGGCGAAAGAGAATGTTTAAGTGCGTTTTCCAGAGAAATTTCCTTTCTTTTAACCAAGTCAGCTAAAGAGCGATTAAGTGAAATCATACCTATTTCAAGATTTGTTTCAACCACCATTGGAATTTCATGAACCTTGTTTTCTCTAATTAAGTTGCCAATAGCAGGAGTGGCAAGCATTACTTCGCAAGCAGGTATTAACCCACCCTTAATTCTAGGAATTAACCTCTGGGAAACCACACCCAATAAAGAACCTGACAATTGAGCTCTTACCTGGCTCTGTTGCTGAGGAGCGAAAGCATCAACAATCCTGTGAATTGTCTGAGCAGCAGAATTGGTGTGAAGTGTTGCAAAAACCAAATGACCTGTTTCAGCTGCAGTAATAGCAGTGGCTATTGTTTCAGGGTCTCTCATTTCTCCCACCATAATTACATCAGGATCTTGACGAAAAGTAGATCTAAGCGCTCGAGTAAAGCTTAATGTATCTTGACCAACCTCTCTTTGGTCAATAATAGCTTGGTCAGGAGTAAAAATATATTCAATAGGATCTTCAATAGTCACAACATGGTCAGCTCTAGTATGATTAATTTCATCAATTAAAGCTGCTAAAGTAGTAGATTTCCCCTGAGAAGAAGGGCCACATATTACAACAAATCCCTGGGAAGCTTTTGTAAATTCACGCAATATCAAGGGGAGATTTAATTCTTCAACCGTTCTTATCTGAGCCGGAACCAATCTTAGGGCACAAGAAATATATCCCTTTTGAAAAAAAACATTTACCCTGAAACGAGCCTTTTTCTCAAAGTTATAGGAAAAATCAATTTCTTTTTCTTTTAAAAACTTTTCTTGCTGAAGATCGCTCATTAAAGCAAAAGCAAAATTTTTAGTATCATCAGGAGAAAGTTTTGGCTCTTTCATTAAAGGCACAAGATGTCCTGAAATCCTTAAAACTGGAGGATGAGATACAGACACATGCAAGTCTGAAGCTTGCTCCTTAATTGTTAAGTCAAAAAGTTTTTTCATTTTAGTTGTGTAACTTGCCATAATTGATGAAAATTTATTTTAATACTTTCTTAATTTCTTCTACAACTTCTGTAGGAGTGTAGTGGGCTTTAATAAGATATTTTACTGCTCCTAATTTTAAACCTTTTTCAACTTCTTCTTTTTGTCCAAGATTAGAAAGGACAATAACTTTTAAATTCTTTAATTTTTCTTCTTCGTTGATTTGTTTTAGGACTTGCCAACCATCAAGATGAGGTAAAACTATATCAAGCATTAAAAGATCAAAATCTTTTTCCTTTAACTTTCTTAACCCTTCTTCTCCATCATTGGCAACCTCAACTGAGCAATCAAGCTCTCTAATCTTGGTAGTATAAATATCAACAAGAAATGGATCGTCTTCTATTAATAAAATTCTTTTCATATTTTTTTGGAGCAAAGCAAGAATGATGAAAAATCAAGTCTTCACTCTTCTTGTGTTGCTTTTAGAACTTCTTCTATTGTAGTCAGACCTTTTAATATTTTTAACATGCCGTCCTGTCTGATAGTTGTCATTGTTTGCTTTTTAGATTCCACCTCTAACTCTTTTTCTGAAACACCTTTAAGGATTATCTCTGCAATTCCATCAGTCATTTTTAGAATTTCAAAAAGACCAATCCTTCCTGAAAAACCCTGATGATCACAATATTTACATGTTTTTGGCTCCCAGATAAATAAAGATTCTGACTGAACTTCTTTTTTCATTTCTTCTGGAAAAGTCTGGATTTCTTTTAATAGCAAAGCTTTGATCTCTCTTTTAGGGCTCACTTTCTTCTTGCATTTATCGCACAACCTTCTTACTAATCTTTGAGCTATAACTAAACTTAAAGTAGAAGGAACTAAAAACGGTTGAACCCCTAAATCCACTAATCTTGGAATAGCGCCCAAAGCACTGGACGTATGAAGTGTTGACAGAACAATGTGGCCTGTTAAAGCAGCATGAGTAGCCAAATTAGCAGTTTCCGCATCTCTTATCTCTCCTACCATAATTATATCAGGGTCTTGTCTTAAAATGTGACGTAATCCTTTGGCAAAGGTATAACCAATGTCTGGTTTTATTTGAGATTGATTGAGTCCTGGTATAAAGTATTCTACTGGATCCTCAAGGGTAACAATATTCACTCCTTCTTTATTTAAAGTCTGCAAAATTGTATATAAGGTGGTAGTTTTTCCGCAACCAGTAGGTCCAACTGTCAAAATCAACCCATAAGGTTTTTTTATCATTTTTTCTACTATTTTTCTATCCCTTGAAAGCAGTCCTAGTTGCTCGAATTTTTTCAATCCAATTTGGGGATTTAAAACCCTGATTGCTACTTTTTCTCCCAAGACTGTTGGAAGAGTTGAAACTCTGAAATCAATGCTCTGATCTTCTACTTTTGCTGAAAAACTACCGTCCTGAGGAATTCTGGTTTCATCAATTTTTAAATTAGACAAAATTTTAATTCTTGCAATTACTGCTGAATGAACTCTTAATGGTAAAAAAATTGAAGAATGAAGTGAACCAAGCATCCTAAAACGGATTCTTAATTTATCTTTGCTTGGTTCAATATGAATATCAGAAGCTTTACCTGCTACTGCATATCTTAAAATTACAGCAACTACTTTAGCAATGGGCGCTTCCTCAACAAGTCTTTCTATTTCAGACCTACCAACAACTTTTTGCGCTTTCATTTCTTCCTCAAGCTCTTCCAGAGCCCTACCCACTTCCTTTCTTAAACTCTGATGTTGTTTTAGAAACTGAACAAAAGCGCTGAAAGTGATTAAAAAGACCTTGTAATCAAAGTTTCCCCTTCTTGCTAAAAACTTTAAGGCTTCTTGAGCATCTAAGTCCTCGGGGTAAACCATGCCAATATCCAAGGTATTGCCTTTTTTACTTAAAGAAACCATCTTGTAATTGTTTGCAGTCTCCTGAGGAATTAGTTCTAAAACCTCTAATGGAACAGATTTGGGATCAATGGTTGTTAAGGGAATTTCTAAATAATCTGACTTTAATTTAAATAAAAAATCTTCAGAAACTATTTCTTTTTCTAAAATCACTGTTTCTTCTTTTTTAAGAGAAGCTTTTACTTCCTTTTCCAGAGCCCCTGCTTTAGCTTTTTCTAAAACTCCTTTTTTAACTAATTCCTGTATTAATGACATATTAAAAAGGAATAAAGGGATTGTCCCTTCCAAGATCGTCCTCAAAGGCTGGAATCTTATTGATTAATTGCAGTTGTTTCAATAAAGGGTCTTGGAAAATATCAAAATTGATTTCAAATTTTTTAAGACGTTTTGAAATTAATATCTCTGAAGACTCCTCCTCGGTTCTAAAACCCCACCATAAAATAAAAGCGATGATTAAAATTAGAATTATGAAAAGAATTATGAAATTCCTCTGTTTTTTAACTTGTTGTTGAAATTTTATGGCCATATCAATATGAAAGGGCTGTAATTTTAAGATCGAATATAAATAATCCTCCTTTTTCAGGATAAGAAAAATAAATGCTCTCAACTTCAATCAGTCTTGATGAGTTTTCAATAAGAGAAAGAAGTTTTTTAAAACCAGGATAATCTCCTGTTACAATAAAATTAATCTTAGTTTTTTTAATATTTCCTTCTAAAGCCACTAATCCTAAATTTGTGTCTCCTAAAATAAGACCTGACTGAGAAGCTGATCTTTGAACAAAAGATAGAAGTTCTGGCACCTCAGGATTTGGAGGTAAAGCAGAATCAATCTTTTGAACTAAGTCTATATTCTCCTGAAGCTTATCTGAAATATTTTGAAGTTTCTGAAAATACTCTTCCTGTAATTGGAGATCTTCTTCTTTTGATATAATTTCTTTTCTAAAATAACTCAGAGTTCCATATTTTTTAAAAACCGAAGTGCTTAACAGCAGTAGAATCGCAGCAAGGACAATGATAATAATGGAAAAAGATTTTTTCATTTAATATCGAAAAAGATTCTTATTTAAAAATATTTCTAAATTAAAATCAACTACTCCTTGTTTATTCAAACTAGCAGTTGTTAAGAAGAAATCTTCGACTAAAGAATCTTGGTTAAAAACTGAAAGCTGCTGGTGTAAGGTTGAGAAACTATCTGTTGTGCCGGTTAAAATTGCTTTTGATTCTTTTGTATTTAGATTAAGTTTGGAAAAGAAAATACGAGGATGGGTTTTACTCTCCAAAAATTCAAAAAACTTTGAGTTTAAAGTATGGGCTTCTAAAAACGGATAGATAGTTTCAATTTTATTTTTTTGCTCAAAACTCTCTTCTTCTAGAGAAATTCTTTGAGCAGTTCTCTCTTGAGTAATTTTTATTTCCAATTCCTGGTTGTATGTACTTGATCTCTCTGCAAGATTAGCCAGCAAAAAATAAGAGATAATTAAAACAATAACAAGAAACATCAAAACATAAAGCAGAACTCTCTGCCATGGAGCTGCTTGTTCAATTGGTTTTGGTATTATTTCAACCATAATTTGAAACTATAATTCACTATTACATTTCTAGTCCTCTTAAAGCTGCGCCGACAGCAATAGCATAAGAAGGACCTAGCTCTTTTAATCTTTTTTCAAGAACAGGCGGAAAAAAAATCTCTGAAAAAGGATTGGCAATCTCAATCTCTTTTTTAAAATAATCTTTAAATGATTCTGAGAGACCTGGCAGCATTGCGACTCCACCAGCCAAAATGATCTTTTCAACCTCTTTTCTTTTTTTAAAAGAAAATTCTTTAAACACCTTCTCAATTTCCATAATAATCAACGCAGTTAAAGGAGTCAAAACTTCTTGAATACTTCTTTTTTCAGAATCTTTTATTATAAAAGAAATTCCATATTGTTTCTTCAGCTTTGTTGCTGTCTCATAATCTATGGAAAGCGCTTTTGATACTCTTTCTGTCAAAATATCCCCTGAAATATCAAAACTATGGGAAATTCTTAAAATTCTTTTATCAACTACACTGCAAGTGGTGCTTCTGGCTCCAATATCAACCAAGCCAATTGCCCTTTTTTCTTCTTTATGAATCAATGATCTCATTAATCCAAATACTTCTGCCTCTAGCCCTATAAGTTCCAGATTGGAATTTTGGGCAATCTCTTTATATTGATTGATTACTTCATTCGGCACAGTGACTAAAAGAATTTCAAACTTCTGGCCCTCTCTTCTGGTAGCTTTATTAAGTATCTGCCAATCAAGCGTAACCTCTGCCAAGGGAAGAGGGACATGGCGTCTGGCTTCAGATTTCACTGCCTGAGGAAGCTCCTCATTGCTCATTGAAGGTAATTCAAAAGAAGTGAAAAAAGTTGAAAAATCAGGAATTGTAAAAACAGCCTGACGGGTTTTCATGCCTGCTTCCTCTAATACAGCTCTGATTGCTTTTGCAATATCTTTACTTAAAAGAGAAAGTGTGTTTTTTTCAAATGTCCTAAATGGCTCTTTATAAAACACTGAAGCTGAAACCTCGCCATAGTTTTCTAGCTTTTTTCTTCCTGCCCAACGGGATAATTCAACTATTTTTATTGCTGAAGTGCCAATATCTATTCCTAAAAACTTTTGACGAATTAATCCTAAAAACTTCATTGTATGATATTATAGCATAATGAAAGATGAACTAAAAAGGTTTTTTCTTGATTTATTCTTTCCAAAATTCTGTTTTGGTTGCCAAAAACAAGAAACCTATCTCTGTCAAGATTGCGAGAGCGTCCTTGAAATATCAGACATTCATAAAAAATTAAAAACTGAACAACTTTCTGATTTATACTTTGCACTGGAGTATAAAAAACCTCTTATTAAAAACTTAATTCAGAAATTTAGATACCCGCCTCTTGTTAAAGATCTTTCAAAACCACTTTCTTATTTAATAATAAACCATTTTAAGCTAATAGAAAAGGATAAAAATGAATTTAAAGATTTTATAACAATCCCTGTCCCCTTGCACATTAAAAGATTAAAGTGGCGAGGTTTTAATCAAGCAGAAGAAATTGCTAAACATATCTCGAGTTTTTTTGAAATTCCTTTAACTAGCGATGTGTTGGTAAAAAATAAAAAAACTCTGTTTCAAACAGAACTTCCCGAAGACAAAAGAAGAAAAAATCTTTTGGGTGTTTTTGATTGCCAAAACCAGCAAAAGATTGAAAATAAAAACATCTTATTAATTGATGATATTTATACAACTGGTTCTACGATAAAAGAATGCGCTAAGATTTTAAAAAATTCAGGCGCAAAAGAAATTATTGCCATAGTGATTACTAGAGCTGTTCCTAAAGAAGATTGTTTTTCTTAAAAAAATTATATTTTATGCGGAGAGGGTGGGATTCGAACCCACATGTCCTTTCAGACTCCAGTTTTCAAGACTGGTGGAATAGCCGTTATCCGACCTCTCCAAATGCAAAGGCGGAGGAGGTGAGATTCGAACTCACAAGACCCCGTTAAAGGGTCACACCTTAGCAGGGTGGTGCGATACCATTACGCGACTCCTCCTAATAATTTGTTTCATTTTATCCATTTTATTCAAGAAAATCAAATTGATTTTAGCCAAATTTTATGATTAAATTAAGCAAGAAATAGCATGTCCCCATAGCTTAATGGATAGAGTAAATGCTTGCGGAGCATTTGGTAGAGGTTCGACTCCTCTTGGGGACACATGAATCTATCAACCCCTATTGAGAAAACTCCCAGGGTTGGTTCTCAATACCAAAAAAAATTAAACAGATTAGGCATTAAAACTGTTTCTGATTTGTTGTTTCATTTTCCTCATCGTTATGAAGATTTTTCTAATTTAACTCCAATCGCTGAAGTAAAAGCTGAAGAAAAAGTCTGTATTCAGGGAAAAGTTTTAGATATCCAGAATATAAGAACCAGAAAAAGAGGATTTATTCTAACAAAAGCTACAATTGAAGATAAGTCTGGAACAATAAAAATCATCTGGTTTAACCGGCCATATTTAACTGACACATTAAAGCCAGGTGTTTCGGTCTGTTTGGCAGGTAAAGCAGGTTTAAATAAAAAGTATTTCCCTGGAATTTATCTATCAAGTCCAGCTTATGAAAAAATATCTGAACAAGAGAAGAAAGCATTAATACATACTGGAGGATTAATTCCAGTTTATCCGGAAACAGAAGGTCTTTCTTCCAGATGGTTAAGATATATTTTAAGGCCGCTTTTAGCTAAATTTAAAAACACAATCAAAGATCCTTTGCCAGAAACAATTAAAAAAGAAAATGACTTGTTGCCTTTGAACAAAGCTCTCTGGCAAATCCATTTCCCAGACTCAATAAAACTGGCTGATCAAGCTAGAAAAAGATTTTCTTTTCAAGAAATCTTTTTTATTCAGCTTAATGTTTTAATGGAAAAATTAAGATTAAAACAAGAAAAAGCAATAGATATTCCAATAGATTTAAAAACCACAAAAAGATTTGTTAAATCATTGCCTTTTAAACTCACTGATGCTCAAAGAAAATCAAGCTGGCAGATCTTAAAAGATTTAGAAAAGCCACGACCAATGAATAGATTATTAGAAGGAGATGTTGGCTCTGGAAAAACTATTGTAGCTGTTATTGCCGCTTTAAACACAGCTAAAGCAGGCTTTCAAACAGCTTACATGGCTCCAACTGAAATTTTAGCAGAGCAGCATTTTAAAAACATCTCAGAGCTTTTAAAAAAATTCAATTTAAAAGTAGGTCTCTTAACAGGAAAAGCACATAAATTAAAAGGTAAAAAAATAACAAAAAAGAAATTCTTAGAAAAAATAAAAAAAGGAGAAATAGATATTCTCATTGGAACTCATGCTTTAATCCAGAAACAAGTAAAATTCAAAAAATTAGCTTTAGTGATCTTAGACGAACAACATCGTTTTGGAGTTGAACAGCGCGCTAAGCTTTGCCAGCAAAAAGGAATTATCCCCCATCTTTTATCAATGACCGCCACCCCAATTCCTAGAACATTAGCTTTAACAATCTATGGCGACCTGGATTTATCAATGCTTGATGAATTGCCAAAAGGAAGAAAAAAAATAATCACAAAATTAGTTCCCCCTAGAGGAAGAAAAAAAGTGCATACCTTTATTAAAAATGAAATTAAAAAAGGCAAACAAGCTTTTGTTATTTGTCCCAGAATAGAACCAAGAGAAACAATGAATTCCTGGTCAGAAGTTAAGGCTGTAAAAGAAGAATATGAAAAACTATCAGAAAAGATTTTTCCTGATTTAAAAGTAAAAATGCTTCATGGAAAAATGAAAACAAAAGAAAAAGAACAAATAATGAAAGATTTTAAAAGCGGAAAAACAAATATTCTGGTTTCAACCTCAGTAATAGAGGTAGGAATTGATATACAAAATGCAACAATAATGATGATTGAGGGTGCTGAAAAATTTGGTTTGGCCCAACTTCACCAATTCAGAGGAAGAATAGGAAGGGGAAAAGATCAATCATATTGTTTTTTATTTACCAGTTCCTCAGAAATAAGAACAACTAGACGTTTACAGGCACTGCTTAAATCAGAAAATGGTTTTGAGTTAGCAGAAAAAGATTTAGCAATCAGAGGACCAGGTGAAATTTCCGGAGCAAGACAATGGGGAATCCCTGATTTAGTAATGGCATCTTTAAAAGATGTTAAATTAATTGAAAAAACTCGCTTCTGGGCAAAACAAATCTTAAAACAAGATCCGAATTTAAAAAAATATCCGCTATTAGCAGATAGAATGCGTGAATTCAGTAAAAGAATTCATCTCGAATAAAACTCTCTAATGCGAGATAGGCCAATCTTCTACCATTAGACACTTTTTTTTGTTTTGGATTGGCAGGCTCTGATAAATCTCTTCTGTGATAAATGGAACAAATGGATGTAAAAGTTTCAAAGAAGTTAATAATGTATAAAGCAAAACTTTTTTTGTTTTTTGTTTTTCAGCTTCAGATTGAGATTCTAAAATTCGTATTTTTGATTTTTCAATACACTCATCGCAAAACTCATGCCAGAAAAAATCATAAAGAAGCTGAGCTGCTTTCCCAAATTGAAAAGTTTCTAAATATTTATCAACGGATTTTGTTGTTTTATTTAAAACACGCAAAATCCTTTTTTCATTTCTCGCAAGTTTTAATCTAGCAATTTCGGCCTTGCTTGGAATTTTAAGTTTTGATTTTTTATCATCAACCTGCATCATTACAAATCTTGTCGCATTCCAAATCTTATTACAGAATTTCTTACCCATGATAATTGTATCTTCATTGAATCTAATATCTTGCCCCCCTGTTAAAAGCCAAGCTAACCCAAATCTAGTAGCATCAGCACCATACTTATCAATTAATTCTAAAGGATCAACACCAGTGCCTAGTGATTTTGACATTCTTCTTCCGTCTTTTGCTAAAATAGTTGGATGAATATATATAGAAGAAAATGGCTTTTTTTTCATAAATTCCATTCCAGAAAAAATCATTCTTGTCACCCATAAATTAATAATATCCCTGGCAGTTGATAATACATGGGTTGGATAAAAAAACTTCAAATCCTTTGTTTTTTTAGGCCAGCCAAGCGTTGCAAAGGGCCAAAGAGCTGCAGAAAACCATGTATCTAAAACATCGCTTGATCCTTTAATGGGGACTTTGTGGCCCCACCAAATCTGTCTTGAAATACACCAATCCCTAATATTTGAAAGCCAGTCAAAATATGTTTTCTCAAATCTTTTAGGATGAAATTGAATTCTTCTGCTTCTCACTTCTTTCTCAGCTATTTTTGCTAATTTATCCATTTTCAAAAACCATTGTTTGGAAGGTAAGATTTCAACTGTGCTATTGCAACGATAGCATTTAGGAACTTGATGATCATAATCCTTAATCTTTTCAATTAATCCTAATTGATTCAAATCATGAACAATTTTTTCTCTGGCCTTAGAAACTGAAAGACCGCGATAATCTAAGGGTGCTTTTTCAGTCATTTTTCCTTGTTCATCAATTACCTTTATCATATTTAGCTTATGGTCAAGAGATATTAGATAATCTTTCTGGTCATGAGCTGGAGTAACTTTCACAGCTCCTGTTCCAAACTTAATATCAACCATTCTATCAGTTATAATGGGGATTTCTCTGCGGACTAAAGGTAAAACTACAAATTCACCAATCAGTTTTTTATATCTTTTGTCTTTTGGATTTACTGCTACTGCAGTATCCCCTAACATTGTTTCAGGTCTTGTAGTTGCTACAACAATAAACTTCTCCTTTCCTTTAATCGGATATTTAATGTACCAAAGTCTTGAATTCTGTTCTTTGTATTCCAACTCAAGGTCTGACAAGCTTGTTTTACATTTAAAGCACCAATTAATTGGTCTTTCTTTTTGATAAATCCATCCTTTTTTATAATAGTGAAGAAAGGTTTTTCTAACTGCGTCTGAATAACCTTTATCCATGGTAAATCTTGTTCTTGACCAATCTAAAGAAGAACCCAGTTTTTTAAATTGGTCTAAAATAATGTTTCCGTATTTTTTCTCCCACTGCCAAACTCTCTTAATAAATTCTTCTCTACCCAGACCCTCTCTTGTTTCTCCTTTTTTTAACAATTCTTTTTTAACCCTAGCTTCAGTAGCTATTCCTGCATGGTCTATCCCAGGAAGCCATAAGGTCTTATAACCCTGAAGTCTTTTCCATCTGATTAAGACATCTTGAACAGTTGCATTCAGAGCATGACCCATGTGAAGACTGCCAGTTATGTTTGGCGGAGGAATAGTAATACAATATGGTTTTTTCCTTTTTCCAGGAAGCTTGTCAGGATTAAAAAAACCAGTTTTCAACCAAAACTCATATATTTTATTTTCAACTTGTTCAGGAACATATGCTTTTGAAAATTTTTTATTCATAATCTCAAATTAGCATTAACAGTAGTTTTTTTCCAGCGCTTATCTTTGCTTTTTAACAAAAAATAAGCTGTCAGAGCTATCATTAAAGCATTGTCAGTAGAGTGCTTAATAGCTGGTAAATAACAATTAACATTTAGCAATTCTTTTTTAATATTTTTTTTGAATTGTTTTCTCAACTCCTTGTTTGCTGATACTCCGCCACCCAAAACAATACTCTTCACATTGTATTCTTTGGCAGCTTTTAAAGTCTTGTAAATTAAAACATCAATGATAGCCTGCTGGAGCTCATGAGCCATGCTTTTAATATACTCCTGTGATTTTTGAACTTTTGGTTTTTGACTTTTAAAATGATACAGGGCAGCAGTTTTTAATCCTGAAAAACTAAAATCATAGTTTTTTTGATTCATCATCGGACGAGGCAAACTGATTCCAAGTCTTGAAGTTTTACGTCCAAACTCTTTAGCTTTTTTTTCAATCGCTGGTCCGCCAGGATAATCCAAGCCCAACATTCTTGCCACCTTGTCAAAACATTCACCAGCAGCATCATCACGAGTCTCGCCCAATACTTTATAATCCCCAAAAGTTTTTACTAATATGATTTGGGTATGCCCGCCAGAAACTATTAAAGAAATTGCTGGAAAAACCTTTTTAAAATCAAGTTTTGGTTTTAAAAAATTAGCATAAATATGGGCCTCAATGTGATTTATAGGAATCATTGACGCTTTTAATTTTTTAACCAATTTCTTGGCAAAATTAACTCCTGTCCAAAGACACGGCTCAAGACCAGGACCAACAGTAACAGCAACAACATCAATCTTTGGATTTTTTGCCTGTTTCATTGCTTTTTCAAAAACTAAGGGCAAATTCCTTTCATGTTCTCTTTTTGCCAAAAAAGGATAAACTCCACCATATTTTTTGTGAATCTCAATTTGTGAAGAAACAATGTTTGATAAAACTTTAATTTTTGGCTTTTTTTTACTATCAGTCTTAATCAAAGCAATGCCAGTATCATCACAAGAGGTCTCAATAGCAAGAATAATCATAAGTTTATGGGTTTTGTTATTATCTTAATTGCTATTTTTATTCTTGCCAAGACCTTCAAAAAGGTTGATTTTTAAAAATTTTAATATAGAATAAATGATGATTAAGGCCCCATCGTCTAACGGTAAGGACGGTAGATTTTCAATCTACTAATACGGGTTCGATTCCCGTTGGGGCCACATGAAAAACTATCTATCTCTTTCAAAAGCTGAAGATTTAAAAGATCCAAAAGACAGGGCTCTATATCGTTCCTTAGAAATTCTTCCCGGATTTCTATCTTGGCTCACCTTAGGTGGTGCTTTTCTTTTATCATGGCTCTCTCCAATAACAGTAGCTGTTTTTATAATCTTATTTGATTTTTATTGGCTCTTGAAAATCAGCTATTTATCTTTTCATCAAATATCAAGTTTTAATAGAATGAAAAAGAATCTTAAAATTGATTGGATCCAGAAAATTTCTAAAATCAAAGGGTGGGAACAAATCTATCATTTAGTAATTCTTCCATTTTACAATGAAGAAAGAGAAATAGTTGAAAGTTCATGCCAGGCTTTGCTTAATTGCAAATACCCAAAAGACAAAATGATAGTTGTATTGGCCTCAGAAGAAAGAGCTGGAAAAGAAACACAAGAAATGGTCAGGGAAATAGAACAAAAATTCTCATCAAATTTTTTTAAATTTTTAGTTACCACTCATCCAAAAGATTTACCCAACGAAATAGCAGGTAAGGGCTCAAATACAGCCTGGGCAATAAAACAAGTCAAAGAAAAAATTATTGAACCTCTGAGGATTAAAGAAGATAATATTATTGTCTCTACGTTTGATATTGACACAAAGCCCTATCCGCAATACTTTAGCTGCCTAACATATAATTATTTAACAGTTGAAAATGCAAAGCATTGTTCTTATCAGCCAATACCAGTTTACAATAATAATATTTGGACAGCACCAGCTTTTTCAAGAGTGATTGCAACATCGGGCACTTTTTGGCAAATGATGCAGCAAGAAAGACCAGAAATACTGGTCACTTATTCTTCTCACTCAACACCTCTTGCTGTTTTAAATGAGGTAGGTTATCCCAAGACTGTTGTTTCTGATGATTCAAGAATTTTCTGGAAAGCTTATCTTTTTTACGACGGAAATTATAAAGTTGTTCCGCTTCATTATCCAGTATCAATGGATGCAGTACTTGCTGAAAATCTACCCAGAACAATCATCAATCAATACAAACAACAAAGACGATGGGCCTGGGGCTGTAATGACATTCCATTTTTGTTTTTCGGATTTTTCAAAAACAAAAAAATCTCTCTTTCAAGCAAGATGTCATATTCATTCAATGTTTTAGACGGATTCTGGTCTTGGTCAACTGCTTCTTTTTTAATCTTTTTTTTGGGCTGGCTACCTTTAATGTTAGGAGGAGATAAATTTAATATTTCGCTTCTTTCATATAACCTACCAAGATTCACAACTGATTTAATGAGAATATCCATGATTGGAATGATTGTTTCCTCAATAATTAGTCTTTTAATTCTTCCTCCAAAACCAAAAAAACTTAGTAAGTTTAAAAACCTTTCAATAGTTCTTCAGTGGTTATTTTTGCCTATAACTTTAATTATTTTTGGAGGCATTCCATCTTTAGATGCACAAAGCAGATTAATGTTTAAAAAATATTTAGGCTTTTGGGTAACTGAAAAAGTCAGAAAAAACACTTAAAAAATTGGTTATTTATTTTTTTTATTATATAATTGTTCATGTATATGAATAATTTTTTAAATTATCCTTTATATATTTTCTTCGGAGTACTGCCAAGTATTTTGTGGCTTTTATTTTATTTAAGGAAAGATACAAAACCAGAACCCAAAAAAATGATTTTAAAAATCTTTTTGTTTGGAGCCCTGGCCACACTGCCTGCAATTTTGTTTGAAACAATGTTCTTTGAAGCAGTAAAAAAAATAGGGTTTCCGAGCTTAATTGCCTTTTACCTAAACATATTTCTGGGAGTGGCTTTGATAGAAGAATTTTTAAAGTTTTTTGTAATCAAAGAAAAGGTTTTAAATGATCCTGAGTTTGACGAACCGATTGACTCAATGATTTATATGATAATTGCAGCCTTAGGATTTGCAGCAGCCGAAAACCTATTAGTTTTATTTCCACTCCAGAATCCTTTTTGGGGAGAGGTAATAGAAATTTCTTTTTTACGATTCCTAGGAGCTACTTTTCTTCATGCGTTATCTGCAGCAATAGTTGGATACTTTATTGGACTTTCCTTTTTTAAAAAAGAAAAAAGAAACAAATTGATTTTTGTTGGCTTAATTTTAGCTATGCTATTGCACGGTTTTTATAATTTCTCTATAATTAAAATTGAAAAAGGTTTAAATCTTTTAATATCTTTTACTCTTTTAATAATTGCAGCTGTTTTTGTCTCTGCGGGCTTTAAAAAACTAAAAAGATTAGCTGGGGCCAAAACAGATTTAAGAACATAAATATGGCAAGTTCATTTTTGGAAAAACTTAAAAAAGGAATGGGGGTTAATGAGTTAGAAAAAATCAAGAAAACTCCTAAAAAAACAAAGGAGGTTTTGCCTGTTGAAGATAAAGAAGAGACAGTGAAAAAAGAGGTTGTTAAAAAAACCACCAAAACAAAGGCGAAAAAAACTTCTGTTCAACTAAAAGAAAAAAAGAAAGAAAAAGCAAAGATGGAAGAAGTAAAAAAAGAAACGCCCGAACCTACTACAATTTTAGCAAAAGAAGAAACCTGGCCTCAGCCAGAAGGCCAATTAGCTATTGATGTTTATCAAACTGATTCAGAATTAGTTATTCAATCAGCTATTGCTGGAGTAAAGCCAGATAATATAGATATTACAATTGAGGATGATGTAATAACAGTAAAAGGTAAAAGAAAAAAATTAACTGACGAAGAAGGTGATTATTTTTATCAAGAATGTTATTGGGGACCGTTTTCTCGCCAAATAATCTCTCCTGTTGAAATTGATCCGGGAAGAGTTGATGCCAGTTTTAAAGAAGGAATTTTAACAATAAGGATTCCAAAAATCGTAAGAAATAAGAAGGCTAAGATAGTGATAAAAGGATAAAAAATAGTATTGAATTTCGTCTAAAACCGCTTTTAAAAGCGGTTTTAATTTGGGGATAAGGTTAGTTTATCCCGAGCTCTTTGTGCCGCGGGAGAGACTCGAACTCTCATGGATTGCTCCACTGGGTCCTAAACCCAGCGCGTGTACCAATTTCGCCACCGCGGCAATTAAGCTAATTTTATCCTTTTGAACAGACAAAATCAATCCTATACAGAATTGATTTTGTCCTTTCAATTAATCTAAAGGTTGATTTGCTTTACTGACTATGTTCCGATTAATGCTTTTACAAGCGATGGAACTGCCCTTGATAAAAGAGCGACAGCTAAACCAATCATTGCATACATTATTCTTTCTCGTCCTTTTTTTACCTTTTCTGGATCACCTGCTGCTGTTAAGATGTCAAAAGCGCCCAAGATGGTAAAAAGAGCCACTACAGCTATTAGGCCGAAAAAGATCCAATCAACTACAGTATAAACTGCATCTAACATGCAACACATTCCCCAGGCACCCGTAATATCTTCATCTACTTCTCCCACTCTACACTCGGGATCAAAATCAGTTAAATCGTGTCTTAAAGTACAACTCTCTGCTGGTTGCGCCAAAACCATTGCAGGAACTGCAAATACTATTAACAAAGTTATTAAAATTAAACTTAAAAATGCTTTTTTCATTCTTTTGTACTTAGATCTCTTTTTTTAAAAATCGACCTTTTTTATTTTTTTTAACCTCAACCTACTCCTAATAGGTTCGTTATTATTCCCATTATACCCTTAGAAAGTAAAATTATCAAAAAGCCAATAGCTGTCCAAATAATCATTGTTTTAGCCTTGTTAATTTGCTCTGCATTGCCTCCTGCTGTAACAAATAAAAATCCAGCAATAATAATCATCAAAGGCACTAAAACAACAGCAATATTAAAGATAAAATCAATAACATTATCAAGTATATCTTCAAACTCTGTGGCCTCTAGAGGATTTTGAAGTGTTATGCCGTTCCCAATGATACCACCATTCTCTTCCTCGCCATTCTCTTCCTCGCCATTCTCTTCCTCGCCATTCTCTTCCTCGCCATTAGGAGGGCAACAACAATAATAGTAACCTTCACCTGCACACGTTTTTTCATTATCTGTCACACCAGAACAAGTATCCTGATAACCAATACATTCACATGGGGAATCGCAAGTGTATGCCTTCGAAATGCTTGGCATGAAGAGGATTAATGATGCGAAAAGGATTCCAATTAAAAGAAAAATTTTGCTTCTCATATATTTTATTTTACAAGAATTAATGCCCAATGGTAAATACCTGCTTTAAATTCTTTTTCCAGACTAAAGCCGATTTTCTCTGCAATTTCTTTCACCTTGCTTACTGAAACCTTGTTCTCAGGCCCTAAAGCTGAATCATGCTCCCAGTCAACAATTAAAATCCGGCCTTTTTCTTTCAAAACTCTTTTTGCTTCTTCCAAAACCTTATTCATATCATCAACCTGGAACAAGAGATTTGTCATTAAAACCAAATCGCAAGAATTATTAAGGAGTTTAGAGTTTTTTTCCACATCTGCCTGAATAGGTTCAATGTTTAAAACATTGAATGTTTTCATTTTACTCCGCAAAGCAGAAAGCGGTTCTTCTAAAAGATCAATGGCATAAACTTTTCCGTCTTCTAATATTCCTGCCAAAGGCAATACCCAGCCGCCAGAACCACAACCAAAATCAGCTGCAATAAAATCTTTTTTAATCTTGAGTTCTTTTAATATTTCTGTTGGGTTAAGAAATGCCATAATGCTTTTCTTAATTTATTTTACCTTATTCAAAACAACATTCAAAATGAAATTAAATGCAAGCCACAGAAACAACTTTATCATTTGCATTCAATTTCATAATTCTCACTCCCTGAGTTGCTCTTTTCTGTTTTGATATGGAGCCAATTTTAACCCTTATAACATGAGCTTGGCGGGAAATAACAATCAAATCTTCTTCTTCCTGATTTAAAACTTTAAACGCAATCAAATTTCCTGTTTTTGAAGTGATATTTAGTGTTTTGATCCCTGTTCCTCCTCTTTTCTGCAATCTGTATTCCTTAATATCTGTTCTTTTACCATATCCACTCTCACTCACAACTAATAAATAATGTTTTTCCTTTTTAGATTTTTCTTCTTTTGACTTTAATATGACACTCATCCCTATTAATTCATCTCCTTTTTTAACCCTAATTCCTGTTACTCCTGCAGCTGGACGGCCCATTGACCTTATTTGTTTTTCTTTAAACTTGATTGACATTCCTTTTTTAGTCACAAGCATGATTTCATCATCACCATTTGTTTTGCAGACCTTTTTAAGCGAATCTCCTTTTTTGAGCGATATGGCAATTAAACCCGAACGCCTAACATTTTTAAATTCTTCAAGAGCAGTTTTTTTAACTATTCCCTTTTCAGTTGCCATAACCAAATATTTTGCTTCAGCTGTTTTCTCTTGCTTGCTCAAAGGAATAACGGATAAAACTTTTTCATCAGACGAAAGTTCCAAGAAATTTAAAAGACCCCTGCCTTTTGCAACTCTTGAGCCTTTGGGAATTTCATAAACCAAAGTTTTAAACACTTTTCCTGAATCAGTAAAGAATAATAATTCATCGTGAGTATTTGCAATTAAAAAGTGTTCGACAATATCATCTCCAACTGTTTTCATACCAATTATTCCTTTTCCTCCTCTTTTTTGAATTTTGTATGCTTTGAGGTCAATCCTCTTAACGTATCCCCCCTGAGTCAAAGTAATAATTGCATCTTCTTTGGGGATTAAATCTTCTTCAGATATTTCATCTATTTTTGAAACAACAAGCTTTGTCCTTCTTTCGTCTCCAAAATCTTCTTTAATCTGACGCAGTTCTTTTTTCATCGCAGTTTTTACTTTTTGAGGACTTTTTAGGACAGAGATCAGTTCTTTTATCCTTTCAAGTAATTCTTTAAGCTCATCTTCTATTTTCTTCCTTTCCAACTTAGCTAAAGCTGCTAATTTGGTATCTAAGATTGCATTTGCCTGAATCTCTGTTAACTTAAAGCGCTTCATTAAATTAATTCTTGCATCTTCCCTGTCTTTTGATTTTTTAATTGTTTCTATAACAGCATCAATCTTTGAAAGGCATTTTTTGAGGCCTTCTAAAATATGGGCTCTTTCTTTGGCCTTTTTTAAATTATATTTTGTTCTTCTTGTCACCACTTCTTTTTTATGGGCAATAAAATAGCTTAAAATTTCAAGAAGGTTTAAAACTCTTGGTTGGATGCCATCAACTAAAGCCAGTGCATTTAAATGAAATGTACGCTGCAAATCAGTGAATTTATAAAGTTGATTTAAGATTCTTTGAGGAATTATGTCTTTTTGAAGTTCTATGACAATTCTCATTCCTTCTTTGTCTGACTCATCCCTTATATCCTTTATCCCTTCAATTCTCTTGTCTGTGACAAGCTTTGCGAACTGTTCAAGTAAAGATGATTTCTGAACCTGATAAGGAATTTCCGTAATTAAAATTTGCTGTCTTTTTTTCTTATCTTCAATTATCTCAGCTTTTCCTCTTGTTCGAATTGGCCCTTTCCCTTGAGAATAGGCTTCAATAATTGCTTTTTTATTATAAATAAATCCACCCAATGGAAAATCAGGGCCTTTGATAAATTGAAAAATCTCTCTAATATCAGCCTTGGGCTTGTCAATCAAATGGATTAAAGCATCACAAACCTCATTTAGATTATGAGGGGGAATATTTGTTGCCATACCAACAGCAATACCCAAACAACCGTTTAATAAAAGTTGGGGAAGAGGTGAAGGCAACACAGTAGGCTCCTTTCTAGTTCCATCATAATTATCAATAAAATCAACTGTATCTTTTGAAATATCACTCAACATTTCTTCTCCTTCTTTTGATAATCGTGCCTCTGTATAACGCATTGCACCAAATTCACCAGGATCATCAATTGAGCCCATGTTTCCTTGTCCCTGGATTAAAGGATATCTCAAAGAGAAATCTTGAGCCATTCTTACTGCAGCGCCATAAAGTGCTTGATCGGAATGAGGGTGATAACGGCCCATTGTAGAGCCAACAACAGTTGCAAATTTTCTAAATTTTGTATTATGCCTTAGTCCATCTTCAAGCATGGTATAAAGAATCCTTCTTTGTACTGGTTTCAAGCCATCTCTTACGTCAGGCAAAGCACGAGAAATAATCACTGACATTGCATAGTCAATATATGACTCTTTCATTTCTTCAACAATCTCCCTTGGCTGAACAGCTCCAATGTTTGTTCTTTTGTCTTCTTTATCTTTTTCCATTTTTTATTTGGGATAATGATTTAAATTACCCAACACTTCATTTAAATCTTTAGGAAGCCTGGATTTAAATTCTTTTTCTTTCCCGTCTAACATTTTAACTTTTAAATATGTTGCATGCAAAAATCGTCTTTTTAATCCTTGAGGCACAACATGGTTTTTAAAACTATAAATTTTATCTCCAACAATGGGATGATTTAAATACTGAAAATGAACTCTGAGCTGATGCTTTCTGCCCGTTTTGGGCGTTGCCTCAACTAAGCTGTATTTATTTTCTTTTTTATCAGAATATTTTTCTAAAACTATATATTCTGTAAATGCCTTTCTTTTTCCTTTTGAATCTGGTTCAAGGGAAAAATATACTTTTTGTTTTTTTCTATCTTTTTGCCCACGTCCAATTAATGTATCTATTTCTCCTTTTTCGTTTTTAATTTCACCGCTGACCAAAGCAACGTATTTTTTAACAACTTTTCTTTCTTTAAATTGTTTTTGTAAAAAAAACAAAGTTTCGTTGTTTTTAGCGATCAATAAAAGTCCTGAAGTATCTTTATCTAATCTGTGAACCATTCCATATCTTGGAGCTTCTCCAGCATTTTTTAAATAAGGAAATTCTTTAATGAGCAAATCAATTAATGTTTTTCTGTCTGGGTTATTTTCTGGAAAACCCACTATTCCTGCAGGTTTATCTACAACCAGTAAATCCTTATCTTCAAAAACAATATTGATTTCCATGTGAGCGATGTAGGACTCGAACCTACGACCTTTTGCATGTCGAGCAAACGCTCTAACCAACTGAGCTAATCGCCCTATGTGGGCATGGGTGGACTCGAACCACCGACCTTTCGCTTATAAGACGAATGCTCTCACCGACTGAGCTACATGCCCTTTATACACGTTTTACACTCACCTTAACCTGTTTCCCTTTTTTGACTCTTAAAACTCTTTTTTTCTTAGAATTTTTCTTTCCAATCAATCTTTCAAACTCCTCTTTTTCAATAATTTCTTTTTCAATTAAAGTTTTTGCAATTTTATCCAGCAGTCTTTTTCTTTTTATCAGAATCTTCTTGGCTCTATTTTCAGCTTCCTTTATAAACTTATTAACTTCTTTGTCAATCAAAGCAGCTACTTTTTCTGAATAATTCCTTTGTTCAGAGATTTCTCTGCCCAAGAATATTAATTCTTCTTTTCCGCCAAAAGAAATTGGACCAAGATCAGACATTCCATAGTTTTTAACAAGTTTTCTGGCCAAAGAAGAAGCTTTTTTCAAGTCATCAGAAGCTCCAGTTGTAATTTCTTTGAATTTAAATTTTTCTGCAGAATATCCTCCGAGCAAGGTTGCTAATTCTGACAAAAACTCTGTTCTTGTTTTCATTCTCCTGTCTTCTTTAGGCATCATCAGAGTATATCCAGCTGCAAAACCTCTGGCAATAATTGAGATTTTTCTTATTGGTTGAGTGTCTGGTGAAAAAGCAGAAACTAAGGCATGGCCTGCTTCATGGTAAGCTGCAATTTCTTTTTCTTTTTTATTTAGAATATGGCTTTTTCTTTCTGGTCCAAGCAAGACTTTTTCTACTGATTCAAAAATTTCCTGTTGAAAAATCTGATTTTTATTTCTTCTGGCAGCTAAAATTGCGGCTTCATTCATAACATTTGCCAGGTCCGCGCCAGAAAATCCAGGAGTTCTTTCAGCAATTTCTCTTAAATGAACATCTTTAGAAAACGGCTTACCTGTGGAGTGAATCTTTAAAATGTCTTCCCTATCACTTATATCAGGTAAGTCCAGCACTATTACTCTATCAAATCTGCCAGGACGAAGTAGTGCCGAATCTAATATGTCAGGGCGATTAGTCGCACTGATCACTATGACATTAGCATTTCTTTCAAAACCATCCATTTCTACCAATAATTGATTTAGAGTCTGCTCTCTTTCATCATGACCTCCACCAATTCCAGCTCCTCTCATTCTTCCCACAGCATCTAATTCATCAACAAAAATTATGCAAGGTGCGTGTTTTTTTGCTCTGGCAAATAAATCCCTGATTCTTGCAGCTCCAGTGCCGACAAAAAGCTCTACAAAACTTGAGCCGGATGTGTGAAAGAATGGAACATCAGCTTCTCCTGAGATTGCACGCGCAAGCAATGTTTTTCCAACTCCACTTGGACCAACCAAGAGAACTCCTCTTGGAATTTTAGCTCCCATCTGTAAAAACTTTCTTGGATGCTTTAAAAAATCCACTATTTCTTTTAATTCTTCTTTTGCTCCTTTTAAACCAGCCACATCTTTAAAAGCTGTTTTTTCTTTTGCTTGTCCATCAGCACCAAGGAGTCGAGCTTTGGATTTGGTAAAATCAAAAGCCTGCATTGCTCCTGTTTTGCTTTGCTTGAAAATTGACCAAAAAAAGAAAACAAGAATTAAAACAGGGATTACTGAAAAGAGAATTGGACCCAGCCAAACCCAGGCGCCACCAGCATCTTTTATTTCAATCTCAATATTCATTAGCTTGTCTTGCTCTACGCCATAATTAATCAACGATTGAGACAAGGCAGTTTCATTTTCTTTTCTTGATTTTGCGGGCGAATCATCTTGATAAACAATATCAAGTTCATTGCCAGCAACAATGATTTTTTTAATTTCTCCCTGATTAATATCCTCAGCCAACTGACTAAATGAAAGTTCTTTGATTTCCCCAAAAGGCTGATAAAACAAACTAAAAACCGCTGATATAAGCAAAAAAATAAACAAAATTGTTATGAAATTTTTGGTTAAATTTTTCATTTTAGCCGATGAGTTTTATTCGCTTGTTAGCTTCAAACTCATCCTGTGTTCTTTCTCGTCAATTGAGAGAATTTTAAACTTATACTCTTTATCCACCTCTAAAGCATCATCCATTTTTTCATCTCCAAACTCAGAGATATGACAGAGACCTTGAATTTCTTTGTCTAGTTTCACAAAAGCACCAAAAGGATTAAGCTTTGTAATTTTTCCTGTAACAACATCTCCTTTTTTATACTTATTACTGATTCCTTCCCAAGGATCTTTTTTTAACGCTTTCAGGGAAAGCCAGACCCTATTATTTGAAATTTCAATAATTTTTGCCTTGACCTTATCTCCTATTTTAACAACCTCTGCGGGATCATTGATGATTCTCCAGTCAAGTTCAGAAATATGAATTAAACCTTCAAGCTGTTCAGCCCTATCTTTTACTTGTAAAGGAAATTTGAGGAAAGCTCCGAAATCAGTAACACCAGTAATTTCGCCTTTTATCTCATCTCCTTTACTATATTTTTCTAATTTCTTTTTTGTTTCTTCCAAGTCCTTTGCTTTTTCTGACAAAATAACCTGTTCTTTTTTCTCAAACAAATCAAGCACTTTAACTTTAAATTCTTGACCAACAAACTTTTGAAGCTCTTGTAAGATTTTTGTTTTCTCTCCTCCCTCTACCTTTGGATAGTGCTCGTTTGATAGTTGAGAAACAGGCAGAAAAGAAGAAATGCCTGAAACTTCAGTGATCAACCCTCCTTTATTTGCCCCAAGGATTTTAACACTAATCAGCTCTCCCTCTTCTTTCTTTTTCTTAAGTTCCTCAAAAGTCCTTTCTCTTGAAGCCTCTCTCATGGACAACTCAACAAAACCATCATCTGTCTCTAAGTCAATTACTTTTGCAAAAACTTTGTCTCCAGTCTTAAGTTTCTTCAATTCATATTTAACATCATAAAACTCTTTACCATAAACAATCCCAGTTCCCACTGGACCTAAGTCAATAAAAAGAGACGACCTCTCTCTTCCAATAACTATCCCTTCAACTACTTCGCCAACTTTGATTGGTCTTAATAATTCAGTTTTTTCTAATAATTGTTTCATATATATATAAATTTAGTTTACACGTTTCATTGATTTTTTCAAGAGTTATGATATAGATATAAATAAGAGAAAATTAACTAATTTCACTGAAATTATCTTATGAACATAGTTTGGCATGGCCACGCTTTCTTTCACATAACAACCAATCCACAGAAAAACAGCCCGATAAGAATAGCAATTGATCCTTATGATAAAAGCATAGGGCTAAGAGTTCCTAAAACTGAAGCTGAAATTCTATTAATAACACATCAGCATTACGATCATAACAACATTAAAGCTGTTTCCGGCAATCCTTTCTTAATTGAAGGTCCTGGCGAATATGACGTTAAAAACGTTTTTATTGAAGGAATTCCCAGTTTTCATGATGAAAGTAAAGGCAAAGAACGGGGAGAAAACATAATCTATGTTATTGAAAGCGAAGGGATAAGACTCTGCCACTTAGGAGACATTGGCCAGAAAGAATTAACTGAAGAGCAGTTACAGAAAATCGGTGAGATTGATATCTTAATGATTCCAGTCGGCGGAACTTACACAATTTCAGCTCAGGAAACAACTAAAATAATGTCTCAGATAGAACCCAAAATTACAATCCCCATGCACTATAGCTTGCCAGGTCTGAAAATAAAATTAGATCCAATAACAAAATTTTTAAAAGTATTTGGATTAAAATCCGTGCAACCCATTAAAAAGCTGTCGATCAAGAAAAAAGACATAATATCTGATGAAGTCAAAATAATTATTTTGGAAAAATGAAACAAATAAAAGAATTAATAAAACCATTTTTAAACAAGAAACATCCTGACGTTCGGCCTGGTGATACAGTTAAGGTTTATCAGAAATTCAAAGAAACCCCGAAAAAGGGGCAGGAAGCCAAAGAAAAAACCCAGATTTTTGAAGGGATAGTTATTGCTAAAAAACACAGGAACGAAGTCGGAGCAACCATTACAGTTAGAAAAGTAATTGGCGGCGTTGGAGTTGAAAAGATTTTTCCTCTTCATCTGCCAACAATTAAAAAAATAGAAATTATAAAAAGAAGCAAGGTTAGAAGAGCAAAGCTTTACTATTTAAGAACAGCAAAAGGAAAAAGGGCTAGATTGAAAAGGAAAGAATTCATTCAAGCAATAGCAGAAGAAGAACCAAAACAAAAAATAACAGAAGAACCGGTAAAAGAAATTGAAGAAAGAGTGGAAGAAAAGGAAATAAAAAGAACAGAAGAAACAAAAGAAGCAACAACAGAAAAACCAAAAGCAACTGAAGGTATTAAAAAAGAAGTTCTTCAAGAAAAACAAAAAGAAACTGAGGTAAAATCAGAAGAAAAATAACTACTAAAACTCATGCCCAGGTGGTGGAATTGGCAGACACGCTACCTTGAGGTGGTAGTGGGGGCAACCCCTTGTGGGTTCGAGTCCCACTCTGGGCACAAAAAAAAAGATCGGGCACTTGGCACAGTTGGTTAGCGCGTCGCGCTTACATCGCGAAGGTCGGGGGTTCGAGTCCCTCAGTGCCCACACAAAAAAGAGCCCTATAAGGCTCTTTTAAAGATGTTGATGAACTTAAATTCTGCCCAATTCTTCTAACGCTCTTTTATATATTTTTTTATTAATAGGAGTTGCAACTCCTATTTTGTCTCCAAGCTTCACAACTCCTCCATTATAGTAATCAATTTCATCTAAATCTTTTGGCTTCCCCTTTCTTCCTTTGCTGACAATATTTGCCAAGATATTTCTAAAAAACATTAAAAAACTTATTGGTAAAACATTAAACAAAATAGATAAAAATTTTACTGGGTAATGAGGAAAATTAAGAAACTTCCCATGAGATTTTTTTACAACTTTTATGTACTCTCTTATTACCTGTGCTTCTTCCCTGAATACCTCTTTATTCTTAAAACCTGCTTTAATTGAAAATCCATGCGAAGCAGAAGCCATACCAATCAAATTTAAAAAGAGTTTTGAAAATTCTAAGTTTTTTGAATCTTTTTGAAAAAATTCTGTAGTTTTAAAGCCAGCTTTTTCAAAAATTTCAATAAGCTCTTGAATATCTTCTTGGCCTTGTACCTGAGAAACAGCGATTCTTATTGGTAAAGAATATTTAATATATGCTTTATCGTTTTCTTGCTCTTTGTCTATTGGATTAAACAAAATACATCTGATTATTTTAATTTTTTTTGAATTCTCTCCAAAAATTTCCTTAAGCGCTTCTTTTGATTCTTTGATGGCTTCAATACCGTTTTGAGAAATAAAAAGAGCAGGTATTTTTTTACCTTTAAATTTTTCGAAATAGTATTTTATAACAGGAGAGACTGGATTCTTGGTTGTTAAAAAAATAATATCAGGATTAATTTCTCTAAAATCAGTATCTTTAATGGCTTTAATATCAAATAATTCTGGTGTTTTGTCTTTTTTTTGAACAAAAAGCTTGTTTTTTCTTATTATTTCTATTTCTTTTTCTCTTCCTACACCTAAAACATTAGCAGAATTTCTAAGTTCAAAAGCAAACATCGTTCCAGTTCTTCCCCCTATTCCAATTATTGCTATTTTCTCCATAGGTTTTTGAATTATATCACATTGATTTTTAACAGAAAAGATGATATTTTAAATAAAATCAAGGAAAAACTTGTCGAAACTGGAGAGGTACCGAAGTGGTTATAACGGGGCGGTTTCGAAAACCGCTGTTCTTTAAAGGACACGTGGGTTCGAATCCCACCCTCTCCGCTTCTACCTTGCCTTTTATAGCTGATTGCCTAATTAACTAATAAAACAAATCTTATGTCCATATTTGAACTATTCAAAAAAGAAGGAGAAATTGATCCAAAAAACTTAGAAGAGATTTTTTATCAATTTAAAAATCTAAAAAAAGATTTTAAAAAAATCTCCGAAGAATTAGAAAACTTAAAAGAAAAAAACAAGTTCTCTGTTAAAAAAGTGGGTGTGATTAGATTTAATACTTTCAAAGACTTAGTCGGCAACCAAAGCTTTTCTGTTGCACTTTTAGACG
>SDBS01000421.1_pt1 | contig 40582 bp, 31 predicted proteins | sample 2277091 | NCBI WGS metagenome assembly SDBS01 (sample SAMN10404972, study PRJNA504765) | marine sediment metagenome | isolation source: marine sediment core GS10_PC15, 163 cmbsf | place: Arctic Ocean: Southern Knipovich Ridge | collected 2010
GACACCGACCGATGCGCCCAATGTGTGTCCATAGCCGCCTGACATAATGTAACCGACGGGCTCGCCATCACGATAAATGATTTCACCGTAATACAGCATCGGTTCAGGATCCTCGAGCAGGAACTGAACCATGCGATATTTAAGTCCGGCATCTTTACGTTGTAAGAGTGCATCTCTGCCAATAAAACCGCCAGGCTTATTAAAATCCACGAAGTAGCTCAAACCCACCTCCAATGGCGAGTCTGTATTGTCGATATCGTTGCCATAATCGCGGTAAGCCTTCTCCAGGCGCAGCGTATCCAGTGCTTGCAGCCCCATATTCTTCAGCCCAAAATCCACTCCCGCTTCCACGAGAGTATCAAAGACATGCAGGGAAAATTCCGTGGGGATATAGAGTTCCCAGCCCAGTTCACCCACATATGTAATCCGCAGTGCCTTAACCAACGCATACCCAATGTCAATCTCTTGCATAGTGAGGAATGGAAATGCTTCGTTGGACATATCAACATGCGATATGCTGCTCAAGAAATCTCGGGATTTTGGACCTTGGATGTTTAGCACACTATAAGCGGAAGTAATATTGGTCACAAAAACGTGTGCATCCGCAGGTATATGGCGTCTCAGCCAGGCTTGAACCGCTGTGATGGTGCCATCTCCGGTGAGGATGAGGAATTGGTCTTCGGCTAGACGCGTGACAGTTAAATCTGCCTCGATCGTGCCTATTTCGTTCAACCATTGGGTGTAAACAATACGATCGACCGGCACAGCCACATTATTGGCACAGATGCGATTCAGATATTTTTCTGCATCCCGTCCCTGCACTAATATTTTCCCCATCACCGAGTAATCCAGCATGGTCACGTTTTCGCGGGTAGCCCGGTGTTCAGCGGCGCTGTACTCGAACCAATTCTGCCGCCCCCAAGAGTATTTGACTTTTAGTTCAACCCCTTCGGGCGCGAACCAATCCGGGTATTCCCATCCGGCATAAGTGCCAAAGTAGGCTCCAGCCTCAGCCAGCCGGTCATGGAACGCGGATTTGCGTACATTGCGCGCCGTTTTGAAATGCTTATTTGGATACCCTTCTTCGAACATAAATCCAAGCACTTCGACTGTCCGGTCATTCAGATATTTGGACGTGTTCTGGAATGGCAGCATACGGGCGATGTCGATCTCGGTGACATCGACATCCGGCACGCCGTTGACAATCCACTGGGCTAACACTTTTCCAGCTCCGCCACCCATTAAAATACCTAGTGAGTTGAAACCTGCGGCCACATAGAAGTTATCTAATTCTGGGGCCAGCCCCAGTAGGGGTTCCAAATCCGGTGTAAAACTCTCGGGTCCACAGAAAAACTTGTGTATTCCTGCAGTCATTAAGGCTGGAATTCGCTTCATAGCCTCTTCAATGTAGGGCGACATCCGGTCCCAATTGGGTTTAATTTCGCCAAAGGTGAAGTCTTTCGGTATGCCCTCCAGCGCCCACGGGGCTGAGATGGGTTCGAATAAGCCAAGCAGCACGCCGCCCGTCTCTTCACGAAAATAAGCATATTTGTCGAGATCCACCAGTACGGGTAATTCCCCATTTATCCCTTCAATAGGTTCGGTTATCAGATAATAATGCTCTGCCGGTTGTAAAGGCACATTAACGCCAACCATCTTTCCAACCTCGCGCGCCCACATACCTGCACAGTTAACCACATACTCAGCCTGGATAACTCCATTATCAGTGATAACTCTGGTCACTTTCCTGTTTTCTTTCTTGATTCCCGTGACCGGGGTATCTTCAAAAATCTGGGCGCCGCCCATACGAGCGCCTTTTGCCAAGGCCATGGTGACATCTATGGGATTCACACGACCATCTATGGATGTAAAAAAGCCAGCCAAAATATCCGCGGTGTAAGCGAGCGGCCACAGTTCCTTGACCTTTTCGGGTGAGATCTCCTCCATAGGCACATCGAACTGGTTGTCGAATGCGGCAATCCTACGCATCTCTTCTAATCTAGATGGGGAGTTAGCAAATTGGAGCATCCCAACAGCTTTGTAGCCCGTTGATTGACCGGTTTCATCCTCTAGCCTGCTGTATAGTTCCAGAGTGTATTTAGCCATTCCGATAGAGGTTTCACTAACGAAACCACCTGCCTCTATCAAGCCCGCCGCGTGCCAGGTCGTACCCGCGGTGAGTTGGGCGCGCTCCAAGAGCACCACATCCTTCCAGCCCAACTTGATTAAATGGTAGGCGACACTGCAACCGATCACACCACCCCCAATGATCACAACCTTCGCATGGGTTGGAAGCGTGCTGGTTGAGTCCACCATACTCGGTTCTTCTTCCATGTTATGCTCCTATTTTTTCCGCCTCGCGATCGGCTGCTGTAATAATTTCTTCCAATTCCAATTGAACGTGAACCGGCAATGGTTCCGGCTGGTGGGTAGAATTTATCCTCTTGAATTCTTCTAAAGCCAAATCGCGTGGCTGTCGGGGATTCCCAAATTCGTCCACCACCCGCAGCAGCGGTGAGTAGCGGAAATCCCGGATGTGATCGCGCGTATGTTTTTCACGTAAAAAATGCCCCCGTGGTCCAACTTTTTTAATCAAATCCAGCGCCATTTCCTGCTCATTGAATTCAAACTTTTTGAATATTTCGAAGGCATGCAGACAGGTCTCGTGCTCCAGGATAATCTGTTCAGGATAAAGGACCATTGAAGAACCCAACATACCCAAATAACCGCAGACTTCGCCGCCAGCAAGGGGTATTTGAGCTGCTCCAAAACCACCATCTGTGCCAGACTCCCAGCCAATATCACGCGCATCGCTGGAGGTTGATCCGCCGCCGAGGCTGGGGACTTCCCAGGCGTGCGCCAGCTGCACGACCGCAGCAGACGCGACTGGGGCTCCGCCGATATAGCCCCCAGTGCGCGGATCCATCCGAGCAAGTATGATGGAGTGGAATACTGGAGCACCCGGATAAGCCAATTGCATCAATACCATGGCACTGATTACTTCTGCATCACCCACTGCTATGGCACCAAGGATAGATGCCGGAGAAGTTGAACCCATTGTTGGCATGGCCATGAAACTGGTCGGGATTCCCGCTTCTGCGTAGACCAGCGCAGTTTCAATGCCATGTTCATCATGTGCTAACGGCGCTATCGTGCATATATTCGCATTTATCGGAGATCTGCTCCGTCGGTTCTCTTCGGTTCCAGCAACCACAGTAGCCATCTCGACAAGATAAGGTGCAAGCCTGGGATGCATAGTTGTACCGCCGCGGACATGTTTTAAGGTATTCGTCAGCCCCGCATGGCATTCGTGTAATGCGGCCGTGAGACCATGATCTTGAGCGCTGACCAACGGCCAGAAGAAACTGATCAAAGGTAAAGCGTCGCTAACCCGCGCCATCATGGCAACATCGTCCTTTCGTGAAGCACGTTGTTGTCGGGTCTCCATATCGATTACGTGCACTCCACATCCGTCTGTGCTCAGATAGGTTTTGCTGCCATCAAGCGTTAAATCTAATCTTTCTTCGCGGCCACCCAACACAAAACTGCGCGGGGCAGTAGACATTGCAGCCTTCACAATCTCCGGCGTAATTCGAACGATTTTGGTCTCCCAATCCACATTTGCACCATGATCGGCAAAGATTGAGAGAGCCTTATCACTTGGGAAATAAACTCCTACCTCAGATAAAAGCCTAAAAGTGCCATTTTTAATTATTTCGAGCTCAGATGGTTTGAACACCTCGATCTTATTCCCTGATGAAAATGAGATGATGTCCGGAGTTTGCGAATACATTTTTTCTCCTTCGGGATTTGATATAAAGCGCGTACATATATCTGGCAAGGGTCACTTGGTATCCCCAGTACTACATCGAAAAAAGTGACTGTCACCTATATATCATCTCTTAAAACTCTCTCGACCATTCTTTTAGCCAGCGCTCAATAACCACTTTGGTCTGCGTGTAGAACTCTACGGCATGCCGGCTCTGTCCATGCAGGGTACCAAAAAAACTATCCTTCCAACCGCTGAATGGGAAGAAAGCCATGGGAGCTGCAACTCCAATATTAACCCCTATATTTCCCGCCTGCGCTTCATACCGGAAACGGCGCGCTGAACCCCCGCTGCTGGTGAAGATGCAAGCCATATTACCGTATTTCCGACTGTTTACCAGCTTGATGGCTTCATCCAAGGTTTTAACAGTTTGTGCTGCCATCACAGGGCCGAATATCTCGGTCGTTGCTACCTTGCTTTCAGGAGCAACGTTCGCCAGAATTGTGGGACGCATGAAATTCCCGTTTTCGTAACCAGGGATGGTAGCTTGGCGTCCATCCAGGATCATTTCTGCCCCATCTTGAATACCTTTGTCGATAATACCCTGGATGCGGGTCTTTGATTGAGGTGAGATGACAGGACCCATTTGAACCCCTTCATCTAGACCAGAACCGACAATCCTCTCAGCAGCCGCTTCTCGAAATGATGGCAAAAAGATGTCTTTTGCATTATCCACCAGAATGACTGTGGCTGCAGCTAGACAGCGTTGGCCAGCGTTCCCAAAAACGGAATCAATCACCATTTTGGTTGTCATTTCGACATCGGCATCAGGCATGATCACCAATGGATTCTTTGCCCCTCCCTGTGCCTGGACGCGTTTTCCGTTTGCCGTACTGCGAGCATAGATATGGCGTGCTACAGGTGTCGAACCCACAAAACTGACCGCTTTTATGTCAGGATGGTCTAGTAGTGTGTTAACTGTGTCAGGTCCACCGTTGACCATATTGACCACACCTGGAGGGAATCCAGCATCCTCTAACAGGTGAGTGATCTTTTGCATGGTCATTGGGCAGCGCTCAGATGGCTTGATAATCACCGTATTACCAGTGGCGAGCGCATATGGCAAAAACCAGAAGGGGATCATACCAGGGAAGTTGAAAGGAGCAATGATCGTGATTACCCCCACAGGCTGGCGGATCATAAACTCGTCAATGCCGCTGGCAATATCTTCGGAGAATTCGCTCTGCATCATCAATGGGATACCGCAAGCTACTTCAACGTTCTCAATTGCCCTGCGCATTTCGCCGCCAGATTCGCCCAAGGTTTTCCCATTTTCATTCGTTATCAAACGGGCGATATCGTCATAGTTCTCTTCCAGCAGGTTTTTTAGCTCAAAGAGCGGCTGGATCCGGGTGGCCGCGGGAGTGCGACGCCAGTTTTCAAATGCGGTGCTGGCTGCCTGGACAACATGGTCAACCTGCTCCGGTGAAGTGAGTGGCACTCGTCCAATGATTTCATTCGAAGCAGGGTTATGAACTGGTAATACTTCATTTGACGCTGCCGCTACCCATTGGCCTCCGTAATAGTTCTTCAGTTCTTTAGCTGTCATTTCACTCTCCGTTTTTATAGAATTAATTTTAGTCTCTACCACGGCATCTAGGCAGTCCAAAGCCTGGTCAGTGATCGGTAATCCTCAATTATATAAAAACCTATACTGTAGCCAGGGAATTATTTCTTAGTCAATAATTATTCTCGAGCAAATTATCTAAAAAAAACAAAAGATTGAATGCGGAGAAGCTTATCAATCCTGTGCCGAGAGTTAATTTTTACAGAATTTTTTGCTCAACATTGATACCACGCTTCTCCAGTTCAGCGAAAAAGATTCCTGGGTCCAGCACGGATTCGGGAGGTTGTACACCTTTGGCTTTGATATCACCTCGTGCGATCATCTGCGCGCCGATGCTCAGGGGGATGGCAATATTTTTGTAATATGCGGCTTTACCTCCCCACTCTTCCATTGGCGGGTGCTGGCTCCAAAACCTGATCGTGATATCCCGACCATCCCGCTTGCCGATCACATCTACGACCAAGCCATATGCCCAGAGCGGAGTTTGTTTGGTCTCAGGCAATTCGAGCAAGATTTCATGCATCATCTCGAATGAGGTTGTCTCAACCCCTTTCACCGTGATTGGTTCTTCACTGTAGAGGCCGGATTCAAGCATCGCTTTTGCCAGTCGCATCGCATGCGGAGGGAAACAACCTTTCACTGAAACAGCCTTCGCCCCCAGGCTCTTGGGCATGGTGCGCGTCTCAGGGTGAGGGATGTAGCAAACTTCCTGTTCACCGATCTGTCCCGGGAAATTAACCATTTGCAATCCTTCGAAGGGTCCAACCCATATGAACTCACCGTCCTTGTAGTAGGTGCGCTCCTCGGTTTCCGGGTGGAATTCCCATAGGAAGGTGATCAATAAACCAGGCGCCGGGGCTGGACATCGGAAGGCAGCGAAGTTGATCTGGACTTCATCCACCTGATCCATCTGGTCGGCACCGCTGCGTGCCATGACGTTTGTAATACCGGGTGTTGCTCCGACGCCAGGTATGAACAGGATATCCTTATCTTTCGCCTCAAGATCGTAGGACCATTGATCTTCTTCGGTCGATACGTCAAGTCCATTGACTCCAACTTCGACGCACGCTTTGGTTACGGGGAGATCGTACTTCCAAGGAAGACCATTGACAACAACATCAAAATCCGGGAAGAGCTTAAGCATAGCGTCATAATCTGCGGCATCGAAAAACATTGCCGACAACCGTTGGTCGCCAATCTCGTTGACGAGGGCTTGAGCGGCTTCCATGTTGTAATCCGCTACAACGATTTCTCCAAAATCACTGAATTCGGCCAAATCGCGGGTTGTCTCGTTACAAACTGCTCCAGCCCCACCTAAAACTAAGACACGCATGGTTATACTCCTTTGTGATTTTTTTACATTAGGTCATAACAACTTGACCTATCTTGCCTCGAATTATGGAAAAACTATCTTTGAAGTTAGTCCTTTGCGGCTTTCACCGAATCATTGAAGATATTAAGTGTTTCGTTCACATCCTCTTCGCTCAGTGCGTAGCATAAGAACCATGGTTCACGAGCATCGCCATCCGGCTGCACGCCTCTTTGGATCAATTCCATGGCGAGCTTTTCGTAGAGCTCGCCATCACCGGCGAAATATTCTCGAAAATCATGCGGCTCAGCATCAGTACCCAGGACCATTCCAAACATCGATGGAACTCCTGTGACAGTATGCGGTATACCGGCTTCGGTAAGGATCTCACCGACGCCAGTCATCAGAGCCTTACCGCGTTTATTGATAGTCTCGATAATTGGCTCCGTTTCGAGTAATTCAAGCGTGGCGATTCCTGCAGCAGCGCCGACAACGTTTCCGGAGTATGTACCGCCGTGCGCCATAGCCCCGGGTTGAATTGTCATCATGACGTCTTCTTTACCCGCAATGGCTGCAATCGGGAACCCATTTCCCATTGCCTTTGCATATGTCACAAGATCAGCCTGGATATTGAAATACTCTTGAGCGCCGCCGTTGGCGATCCTGAAACCGGTCTTAACTTCATCGAAAACCAGGACTATGCCGTACTTGTCACAAAGCTGCCTCATTTTCTCGAGATAGCCTGGCAATGGTAATATACCGGCAGCATTTCCAAGCATTGGCTCAACAAAGATCGCAGCTATATCGCCCCATTGTGCATGGATGGTTTCCTCCAGACGTTCAAATTCGTTGAATGGCAGGTTGATTACATATTGGGTGATGCCCTTTGGTATCCCGGACGTATTTGGAGAATTGATTGGATTACGCTTTGAACCCAGGGAACCAGGATTTGAAGAGGCCGTACTGAACATAAAGTAATCCGCCATGCCGTGATATTGCCCTTCGAACTTGATGAACTTTTCTCGGCCCGTGTAAGCGCGCGCGATACGCAATGCATGCATGGTGGCTTCGGTGCCGGTGTTGGTTAAACGCACCTTATCCACTTTACACATGCGCGTTATCCGCTCACAAAGTTCTATCTCCCAGGGTGTTGTCCACGCAAATACAACGCCTTTTTGAATCGCTTCTTGTACTCGTTTCACGACAGCAGGATAGGCGTGTCCTAATATAATCGGTCCGAATCCTAAACGATAATCGATATATCGTTTCCCATCTGCATCCCATACGTAAGTACCCTCGCCGTGAGTAATGACCAGGGTGTCATCATCGCCCCAGTATCTGAAGTTCGAATTTACACCATATGGAATTACATCAGATGCTTTTTGAAAAAGCGCTTTGGTTTTCTTTCCTTGCAAACTCATTTGGCTCTCCTTTATTCAATTGTTTAATAAATTACAGTTTTTTATATATTCTCATTCGAGGCTGCGTCGATTAGTGTGAACAAGGCAAATTATGCCCTAAGCCCCGGACTTTCGCCCGCCGGTAAGCCTCTGGCAAGATGGCTGCATACTCTCCCCAGATACCCAAAGCAATATATACGATGATTTCATCCGCGGTTTCACGACCTGGCGCTGCACCCCCCACAATATCGGACCACGTCGCGTGGACGTGCTCATGACTAAAACGTCCTTCTTGCACTAACTGGATGATCTCTGGGATGCGGGGGCTGACATAGCGCCAATTGTCTACGATAACTTTGTCAGCGTTTGTGATGACATCCAGCGCCACTTCTTGATAAGAGCCCAGGCGAGCAACGAATGCCCCAGGTTTCAACCAGCAGTGCTCGAACAACGCCTGGCTTCCCGTGGTAACGGTGAAGATAATATCTGATTCACTTACTGCGTCTTCCCGGTCATCCAAAGGTATCGACCTAATCGGGAATCCCAAAAGCGGTTCGAGCTCAGCCGCACATGCTTCGGCGACTTCAGGCAGGATATCTACAAAATTAGCTCGCTTGAGTTTGAAACGCTCTGCAAGTGCAATGAGATGCAAGCGCCCCAGAGTCCCAGCTCCAAAAATGGTCACTATCCCCGATCCTGGACGTGCCAGGTAGGCTGTGGTCACGGCGGTGGAGGCGGCTGTCTTCAATCCGGTCACCCAGCTGGCCTCCATCAGGCATGCAGGCAAACCTGTTTCAGCATCGAACAGGATCACCATCGAAGAAGTGGTAGGACAATTGAATTTTTCTGGGTTTGCGGGAAAATAGCTGAACGTTTTTACAAAGGCATACTCTTCCCCGGTCATATAACCGGAGAAAGGTTTGATAAAGCCGTTCGGGTCGACGTCCATGTAGAATTTGTCGCCTTTTACCTTCCCGGCTGCATCTGCCTGTATGCCTTTCTCTGCTAAATCTACTGCTTCGGCTACAGTCAGTGTCTGCTTGACATCAGCTTCAGTTAGATAGAGGATTTCTTCAGGGATAGGCATGTAAATAGTTCTCCGTTATGCAGACTTGCCGATGATTGTCCTAGGTGAATAAAACACCTGAGTATTATCCGGTTTCGGAAGCGACCAGATGTTGTTTCACATCTAAATATCCGGTCCATGTATAAACTTCCTTTGCTATGTGCATGCAAATAAATGTTTCAGTATCTTTTACGCCTTCAACAGAATTCAGTTTATTGGTAAGAAATTCCAAGAGATGAGCGTTATCCCGGCATACGACCTCAATATGCAGGTCATAACTACCCGATAATAAGACAAGGTATATAACCTCATCGAAGGAAGCGATCTGATCGGCGATCTCTTGCAGGCGACCCCCATCAACTTTAACCCCAATGTGCGCCATTGTAGTAAAACCCATCAGCATCGGGTTCGTAACAGCCACAACCTGGAGCACACCTTCCTGAACGAGGCGATGGTAACGCTGACGTACCATTCCAGTAGAGACACTCAAACGTTCCGCGATCTGGGAAAATGGCGTTCTCCCATCCTTATTCAGGATTTTTATGATTTGAAGATCGATATCGTCTATTTTTGTGGAAAAATTATTATCCTGTTGACCCATTATGCAATATGCCTCTTCGTGAGATACTCCCCTCAATATATCACAATTTGTCACAGAAAGCAAGAACATGATAACAATTTATTATCTATATCGACCTTTTTATGCTAAAACGTCACAAATAATCGGAATTACATGTGCAATTCGTTTAACCCGTAAAGCCATTATTGGATAAGTGATGGATTCGCATTCACTTGAAAGCAAGATACCCAATGTTCTGGACCAATCTCGACGAATTCTGGAACTTCCTCTGCACATATGTCCATGGCCACAGGGCAGCGGGGGTGAAAATGGCAGCCAGATGGGGGATTTTGAGGGCTGGGAACTTCGCCTTTTAATATGACGCGTTCGCGTTTCAAGTTGGGTTTTGGGAGCGGGATAGCAGACATTAGAGCTTGCGTATACGGGTGTAATGCGTTCCGGAACAACTCTAACCTGGGTGCAAGTTCTACTATTTTTCCCAGGTACATCACTGCCACACGATCAGAAATATGTTCGACTACTGAAAGGTTGTGGGCGATAAAAAGATAGGTCAGGCCAAATTCATCCTGCAGGTCTTGGAGAAGGTTAAGTACCTGGGATTGGATCGAGACGTCCAAAGCGGATACTGGCTCATCACAGATGATGAACTTGGGACGCATCGCGATGGCGCGCGCGATTCCGATCCGCTGCCGTTGTCCACCTGAGAACTCGTGAGGATACCTGTGGGCGTGGTAGGGCTCAAGGCCGACCCGATGGAGCATATCCATTACCAATTCTGAACGTTCATTTGGCGTGCCAATTTTATGGATTTTGAGGCCGGCCATGATCGAATCGCTTATCGGCATGCGGGGATTTAGTGAGGCGTACGGGTCTTGGAAGATGATTTGCATGTTTCGGCGCATAGTCTTCAACTCGTTTTTTGTTAAGGAAAATATATTCTGACCGTCAAACTCGACATCACCGCTTGTAGGTTCGTGCAAATGCAGGATTGTACGACCAATTGTTGATTTACCACAGCCAGATTCTCCGACTAGACCGAGTGTTTCTCCCTCCCTGATCGTAAATCCAACGCCATCAACAGCCTTTATCCAACCGATAATCTTTCTGAGAATCCCTCCTCGAACAGGGAAGTGTTTATAAAGGTCCTTTACAACAACCAATTCCCGGTTATTACCTTCTAATATTCCAGTTTTTGTACTCAGATTTTGTTCACTCATCTTTTTATTTCAAAAAATTTGGCATTAATCTACCGATATAGGAGCTAAATGCTCATCTGAACTTACATATAGCCAGCAGCGTACGGCATGATCGGCCTTAACAGAACTCAGCTCGGGAATTCGCATTGAACAGATAATTAGTTCGTGGTTAACTCTTGCGCGACAGCGTGGTGCAAACCTGCATCCGGGTGGCAGATCGATCAGGCTTGGTACGTTACCGTCAATGACCTCAAGGCGTTCTTGATGTTCTCCCAAAATAGGTATAGATTCAATCAGACCTTGGGTGTAAGGATGTAGGGGCTGCTCGAAGAGATTGGTCACATCTGATTGTTCAACGATTTGACCCGCGTACATAACCGCCACTCGATCCGCGATTTCAGCAACCACTCCCAAGTCATGAGTGATGATAATAATAGCGGTATCTATCTGGTTGCGTAATTCACGCATCAAATCTAAGATCTGAGCCTGAATGGTTACATCGAGAGCGGTTGTTGGCTCATCTGCAATCAAGAGTTTCGGGCTCAGTGCGAGCGCCATGGCGATCATCACCCGTTGAGCCTGTCCGCCAGACATCTCGTGTGGATAGCAATGGGCCTTCTGGTCAGGATCAGGTATGCCGACTATGCCGAGCAGTTCAACTGATCGATCCCAGGCCTCGGTCTGGTCCATATCGGTGTGGATCTGAAACACTTCAGTCAGTTGCTCGCCAACAGTGAACACGGGATTTAAGGAGGATTGGGGCTGCTGGAAGATCATCGAGATGTGATTTCCGCGGATCTTTTGTATATCAGTTTCTGAGATAGTCCTCAGATCCAGGCTATCGAAAATCACTTCTCCATCGACAATCTTCCCAGGAGTTCGAATTAACCTCATAATTGAAAGAGCGGTTACGCTTTTTCCACAACCGGATTCACCGACAAGTCCAAGAACTTCACCCCGCTGGATTTGAAAATCAACACCATCTACGGCCTTTACTACCCCTTCCTCAGTGAAAAAGTGTGTTTTAAGTCCAGATACTTCAAGCAAGGATTGAAAACTGTTGTTTACCAAAATGTTAGTCCGAAAGAATGAAATAATCTGTCATGAGAAATCCCAAACATAATACTACTCCTCAATTTTGGCAAAAACCTTATACGGATCCAGCGCATCTCGCAGTCCATCTCCAATGAAGTTGATTGAAATTATCGTAAAAAAGATCATCAAACCTGGAAAAATTGCTAACCAGGGATATTCAATTAAGTGCCCCTGCGCACTATTTAACAAGTTGCCCCAACTCGGTGTGGGCGGCATAATGCCAAACCCCAAAAAAGATAATCCCGATTCTTCCATAATCGCATATCCGACTTCCAATGTGGCTTCAACGATGATGGGTCCAAAACCGTTGGGTAAGATTTCGCCCACCATGATCCGCGGATCGGATGCGCCTAAAGCCCGGGCAGCTGTGACATATTCCATCTCTCGAAAGGTTAGAAAAATTGCCCGCACCAATCGAGCAACTGTCGGCCAGGAAAGGATACCCATGACAACAGCAATGGTCATCACATTATTGCTTTTAACGAAAGGTAAATCGGTACTACGTAAAATAGCGCTTAACAAAATCAAGATAAGCAGTGAAGGCAGGGAGAGGACAGCATCGATGATTCGCATCAGGATGTTGTCTATCCATCCTCCAAAATAACCAGCGATCCCACCAACAGGGACTCCGATGACCAGCGTTATCGCCATAACCATCACGCCCACAAACAAGGAAACCCGCCCGCCATAAAGACAGCGTGTAAGCAGGTCTCTCCCCAATCCATCCGTTCCGAAAGGATGCTCGAGTGAAGGCGTTTGATACCGATTTTTTATATCCGACTTTTCGGGGTCATATGGCGACAAAAATGCGAATGTTATACTCAAGACAATAATGAATAAAACTACAGAGCCAACCATTGCGCCTGGATGACGACGAAAACGCCGCCAGGCGATAGTGGTCATTGTCTCAGGAGGCCTGAAATCTTTACTTTTATCCAAGCCTATAGCGGTGTTGCTTGTGTTGATGCTCACCACCAGGTTACTTTCCTTTGACTATTCATACCGAACTCGAGGATCTAAAAATCCATAAGCAATGTCGGCTAATAAATTGCTGAGCATTACGATGGCCGCGCCAATTATCAGAACCGCTAACAATATAGGGTAATCTCGATCTGTGGCGGCATCATAGTACAACCGTCCCATACCGGGCCACGAAAAGATCAGCTCAACATATAGCGCACCTGCAAAAATATATGGGAAATCCAAAGCAAACATGGTTACCAGAGGGATCAACGCATTTTTTAAAGCGTGCTTGTAGAGAACGAGTCGTTCAACTTGCCCTTTTGCGCGTGCCGTACGGATGTAATCCTGGTTGATCACATCCAACATGCTGGAGCGTAAAAATCGGGAGTACCAGGCAATCCAGCTCACCATGCCCATCGTCACCGGGAGAATCAGGTGCCAAATCCGATCCCGGATCGAGAATTCCTCACCTAATGTATACATGCCACCGGGTGGAAACAAGGGTTCACCAGTAATTGGATTATTTAACGTAGCGTAAAAAACTAGAATAAGAAGTAGGCCCAGCCAAAATTCGGGGATAGCCTGACCCATAAATGAAAGTGTGGTGGCAGTAATATCAAATTTAGAATATTGCTTGACCGCTGAAATAATACCAATTGGTATTGCAACAATGCCGACAACAATAAGTGTCACGGTCATTAAATATATCGTATTTGGCAATCTATCAAGTATTTCGCCGATAACCGGTTTACGGGTGCGGTAGGAAAAACCAAAATCACCGCGTAAAACGCCTTTACGGGTACCATAGCCGTCTGGGATGTCATCTCCATCAGTGTCAACCTGCATCCAGTCATTGCCAATTAACCAGATGATATATTGAACTGGCAGAGGTTTATCCAGACCAAATGACCGTCTGATCGCCTCTTTCTTTTCAGGCGGTATTCGATTAGAGCGCGAATACGCACTCATAGGTCCACCTGGGGCAATATTGACTAGTACGAAGAGAAGAATGCTAACGATTATCAACATTGGGATAGCTTGAATCAAGCGACGCACGATATATTGTCCCATACACACTCCTTAATGTTGTATAAAAGAGGGGTTCAGTTCTTGAACCCCTCTCTTTTACCTTTCCCAGATATAGTTGTCACTCAAATTTATCTACTTACTTTATTTGAGCGTCCAATCGGCAACATTCCAGGTTACAGGATCATTGGATGAGGGTAGAACTCCTTGAAGCCGTTCAGAAAGGCCATGCTGTTCCAACGTAGAGAAAAGCAATATCTGCGGCAGTTCATCTTCAAGAATAGCTGCCATTTCACAGGCGACTTCCAGCCGGTACTCTTCGTCGAGCGAATAGAATTCATCGATTAGGGCATCCATATCTTCGTTAACCCATTGACCGTAATTCCAATCACTCCCTGAGGAGTAGAAAGTCCAGATCTGGTCGGCTGGATCGGTGCCAGGATACCCGTCATCCCACATATCCATCTCAAAAAGTCCGGCAATTTCAGTGCCGCCATCTTCTTCCTCTGCCCACATGATGGCGCCTTCGATCATCTGCAGTTCTGTATCAACGCCAATCGCTTCCCAGTTTTCAGCAATTAGTTGATGCGCCAATTCCAGGGTTTCACCATATTCAGCGTAGATAGCGAATTCCATGCTCATCGGCGTTCCTTCTTCGGCGTTTGCACAGCCGTGACACTCTCGAATGCCATCACCATCCGTATCTGTCCACCCTGCCTCTTCCAGTAACGCAGCAGCGCCTTCCAGGTCAAATTCTGGCCTGGGGATATCACAACCATTGAAAGGCGGTCGGAAAAAATCGTTCCAGACCGGTTCACCGTAGCCGAGGAAAATATCATTGATGATCGTGTCTACATCAACTGCCATGCGCAAAGCACGCCGGACACGTACATCAGAGAGGAACGGGTGCAGGGTCTCACGATCACCTTTTACATACAGGTTGGGAATCAATCGCATCACCCAGCGTTCAGTTGGTGATTTTACGTACGCGGTGCCATTGCCAGGCTCCTTGTACACATCGGCGGCAGGCTCAGCAGGCCAGTAGTGAAGATCGGCATCCCCTTCGAGCATCATTGCCTGTTTTACGGGTTCTTCAGGAACGATCTGGAAGATGACCTCGTCGATGTACGGTTTGCCCTCTTCGAAGTAGTTCGGATTGCGCACAAATGTCAGGTGATCATCGGCAACCCACTCTTCGAGGATATATGGGCCGCTGCTTAAGGGTTGATCATCGCAATTCCATTCGTAAAAACCCGCCTCAGCGTCACAGTAGTGCTCAGGATAGATGAAGACATCTTCTCCGCCAAACATAAGATTGTAAGCGGGAAATACCGTGTTAAATTCGACAACGAAGGTGAAGTCATCGATCCTTTCAACGGATTCTGTGTAATCCATCGGCGCGTACCATGCTCCTGCATCTACCATGGCATTCCAGGTGAAGATAACATCATCAGCGGTGACCTGCTCGCCATCTGCCCAGAATACATCCTCGCGAAGTTTCCAGGTGGCGGTCATTGTCCAGGCATCCTCGTCGACGACCACACCGCCATTTTCGATGGTGGGAATTTCGGCCGCCAATTCCGGGTAGACGTTGCCGTCTGGGTCAGTTTCTGCCAGCGAGAGCATCACCAATTCTCCCAGGGCCTGTTCATAGCCTGTGTCGGTATTTATGCCATTGAATGCTACGGGGTTGTCCGGAATAAGAATCGTTATGCTGGACTCTTCTACTGCCGGTGGTTCTTCAGCCACTGGTTCTTCGGCTGCTGGCTCTTCAGCCGCAGGTTCTTCGGCTGGTGGAGAGGGTGCGCAACCAGATAGGCTCGTTATCAAAAAAACGAGTATAACCATTAGCCACAACATCTTTAGATTTATATTCCTACTCATTTCTTCCTCCTTCTTCTTATCTCATAACCCGGACAAGGTCGCCTCTTCAACGTTTTTTTGGCAAGACAGGGTTCTTCCCATTGGATCTTTGCTCAATGTGCAATAATCTCGTGGGGTACGTTTTGGGCATTTATCTGGATACGGGCTTTATAAACACGTTCTCCTTGCAAATTCTTCGCGTTTCACCTCCTGATAATGTTGATTATGCAGGCGCATCAATGAGTCTAAATGCTATATCGACCGCGGAGATGGCATCCTCGGCATAGCCATCAGCCCCGATTTCATTGGCGTAACTGGCGGTAACCGGTGCACCTCCGACCATGATTTTCACCTGCCCGCGCAAACCAGCTTCCTCTATAGCCTTGATGAGCTCCTTCTGCTGCAGCATGGTTGTGGTCAACAGCGCTGAAGCGCCGACTATGGTTGCTTCCTCCTCTTTGATTGCAGCGATAAAATCTGCCGATGACTTATCCACCCCAATGTCGATAACCTGGAAACCGCTAGCCGTGAGCATAGTGCCGACCAACGTCTTTCCTATTTCATGCAGGTCACCTTTAACAGTGCCAAGCACGACCTTCCCGGCCACCTCTCTTTTCTGGTCCGCGAGCATAGCGGGCTCCAAAATATCTAGTCCAGCCTTCATAACGTCAGCTCCGATGATCAATTCTGGCAAAAAGTACTCCCCCGAAGAAAAGAGTTCGCCAACCCGCTGGATGCCCTTGGTGAGACCTTCGTTGATGCAGATAAGTGGATCTAACCCGTCATCCAGTGCTTGGTTCGCCAGTTCTATTACATCGTCAACCTCACCATCGATCACTGCCTGGGCTAACTTTTCGTAAATCTCTTCGGACATATATGCCTCCTATTGTGGTTTTTGGTTTTGATGGATACACCCGACTCTTATCAAGCAGTATCCAGGAAGTTTCTCGTATTGAATAACACCATCTCTGAGATAAAATACACCCCCAAGACATTATCTGGGGGCGTATTCTTTTTGATCGATGCCATTTTTAACCGGGAGCTTTTCCATTAAATCGCCGCTGCCGAAGGCCTCAGGCATACCAGGCGGCAACCATGTGTCAAGGTCTTTGATTTTGAGAGGCAGGAGATAGGTCTGCGTGCGGCGTACGCCGGGTATCTTCCCTAATTTCTCAGTGGTGAAATCGAACAGTTCTTCGATGCTTCTAACTCGTAACGAGATACTGACATCTGATTCTCCGGTCGCGCAGGCCACGTAGCTCACCTGGGGGAATTTGGCAGCCAGGTAAGCAACCTCCCGCACCCGCCCTGGCTCAACCTCGATAAATACATCGGCCATTACATTATAGCCAACCGTTTCAGGGTTGACGATCGCACGGACATTTATAATTCCATGCTCAGTTAGTGCCTCGATGCGATTGGTGACGGTGCGCGCTGAGATATTTCCTAACCTTCGTGCAATCTCAGCACTTGGTATCCGCCCATCTTTGTTGAGCAGTACAATTATTCCCCAGTCCGTCTGGTCAAGTTTGTACATAGATCTCCGTTCGTGCTGTTGTATTTGATCCTATGTGCAGATATCAGGATAATTCATTTTTTCTGAAATGTCAATCCATTGCCTGTATTTCTTCAGATTCGGATATAATAGCACAGGATATTGGAATAAAGCGAATAAATAGTGGTCATATAATGCCTGATTTGATATCGACCGCCAATGAAGTTTTGCAAGCTTGTGCCAATCCAAATAATACTTTATGGATCGTTGCGCATAGTTGCCTATCCAGACCTAGTTTAGTTTAAATGATCAACGCTGCTCAAACAGAGGGTTTTGTTTAATCATTGGAATCACAGGGAGAACAAGGTGAAGGAGAATAAAGCGAACATAGTATTGAAAAATGGTTCAGTCTATACGGTTGACAGGGAACGTAGTTGGGCGCAGGCAATCGCAATTGCTGATGACAAAATCATCTTCGTTGGTTCGAATGCCGACGTTGAAAGGTATATTAAGGCAGATACTGATGTTTTAGACCTGGATGGGAAAATGGTACTGCCTGCTTTTGTGGATAGCCACATGCACCCGGCCCACAGTGCCCATCTATACCAGTATCGGTTGAGCCTGTTCGACGTAACCGGCAAGGATCAAATCAAGGCTTATCTCAATACCATCAAGGAATTCGCCGAAACCAACCCGGATGAACCTTGGATCATCGGCGCTGGTTATGGTCGGTCGGGTTTCGACGAGATCGGCCCTCGGAAAGAGTGGCTCGACGAGATCGACTCAGAGCGCCCGATTGCTATTACCTCCATCGATGGGCACTCGATGTGGGTCAATTCAAAAGCTCTGGAGCTGGCCCAGATCACCAAAGATACCCCCCAACCAGAGGAGGGTGTGATAAAAAAAGATCCAAAAACCGGGCAGCCCTCTGGATTGCTCCAGGAACCGGGAGCTATGAATCTCGTCAGCCGCCTTATGCCAGATCCTCCAAAGGAGCAGATAAAAGAATCGCTGCTCTGGCTTCAGCACTGGCTTAACGCAAAGGGGATCACGACTGTCCACGAAGCAATGTTGGGTATAGATGAACCTTATATCTACGAAGCCTACGACGAGCTCGCCCAAGAAGGCAAATTAACCGTGCGTTATCGAGCCTCCTGGAATATTTCGCCACAGGCTGATGTCATGGCACAGATCGATCAAGGGAAGGCTTTAGCCTTTAGATTTACCCACCCGCATTTCATGGCGTATTCTTTCAAGTTCTTTGCTGATCATGTCATCGAGGAAGAAACCGGCTATCTGCTTGAACCTTACGCTCATCGGGATGATGCTTGGCATGGCATTAAAGTCTGGAAGAATGACATTCTTAGGAAAGCCTTCGCCCGAATAGATTCCGCAGGTCACCAGATTCACGTTCACGTCATTGGAGACGCCGCCGCGCAATACACGTTGGATGCTCTTGAAACCCTTATTGAAGTGAATGGGAAAAGGGATTCTCGACACTCTTTCGCACATCTCCAGTTGGCGCGACCGGAAGACATCCAGCGGATAAGCGAATTAGGAATAAGTGTCCATACGAGCCCTTATTGGATGACGATGGATGGCTACTTCTGGGAGCTGTACCTGCCTTATCTTGGGCGTGAACGAGCATTCAATCAGCAGTATCCTTTCAACAGCCTGTTTGAAGCCGGGGCAAATGTGACCGTCGCCAGCGATTTCTGGGTCACCGAGCCGGATTTCATGTTGGCCATCTATTGTGGCATGAAACGCCTCATCCCTCAGACTGTCTTTGAACAAAATTATGGCGAAAACCTAACCTACTGCCGGGTTTCAGATCCCGATGCCGAGCTTGAGTATGGCGATCTAGGGGTTTTACCCCCGCTTGAGGAGCGGGCGAGTCTCGAAAAACTGATCGCCGCCTCGACCCTGAATGGCGCGTATGCGAACTTTCTAGAAAGGGATATTGGCTCCATTGAGGTGGGGAAGCTGGCTGATCTGGTCATTCTGGAGCAAAACCTTTTTGATATTGACATCGAGCAAATACCTGCAAACCAGATCGTTATGACCTTTTTTGAGGGGCAGCTGGTCTACTCATTAGAAAAGTGAAGTAATAATGGAAAGGCATGCAAACCCCTTGGGTAATTTTGCATGTGGTACCCGAACTCATGGGAGCAGCTTTTGTTTTGCTAGATCTTCTTCGCCTCGCGTTCTGCCGCTTCTAGTACACGGTCTAACTCCATAAGTACTTCATCAGGCAGGGGGCGGGGATGATGGGTGGCTTCAATTTCTTTGAACTTTTCGAGTGCGATTTCGCGAGGGTCGCGCTGTTTGCCACCTGGTCCGTAATGCCTGAGTAGAGATGGCAAACGGAAGTCCCGGATATGTTTGCGAGTATGTTGTTGTTTCAGGAAGTGATTACGCGGTCCAACTGCCCGTATCACATCCAATGCCTGGTCAATTTCGTCAAACTGTTTATTGTTCACCATCTCATAAACATGATAGATGCTGTCGTGATCGAGAATTACATCTTCAGGATAGAGTGTGGTCGCACTGCCGACCAGACCCATCAAACCGCAAATATCGCCGCCAGCCATTGCAATCATGCCCGCCCCGAGACCAACCTCGTAACCTGATTGCCATCCCAGTTCCGGTGCATCCCCGCTCACCCTGGCGCCGCCAAGACAAGGCACTTTCCAGGCATCCGCTAGTTGCTTTGCCATTATATAGGACGGGGTTGGAACATCGCTGATATAACCACCTGTACGCGGATCCATGAGTGATGTAAAAACGGCGTGGAACACTGGCGCACCTGGAAAGGCAAGCTGAATAAGTACCATTGCACTGATTACCTCAGCGTCACCCATAATAAGCGCCCCCAGGGTTGAAGCAGGTGCGGTTGATCCCATCGTTGGCATCGCCATAAAGCTTATTGGTATGCGTGCTCCAGCATATTGAAGCGCGGACTCTATTCCATGGGTATCTTGACTTAATGGTGATATAGTACAAATATTGGCGCATATCGGGGGACGTTTGATCCGTCCTTCAACGCTCCCGGCTACAACGGTCGCCATTTCAACGATATACGCTGCCAATTGAGGATATACGGTTGTGCCGCCTCTGACGTGTTTCAATGTATTTGTCAGACCAGCATGGCAATTGTGTATGGGTTCTGTACGTCCATATTCTTTTGAGCTGACCATCGGCCAGTAAAAGCTGACCATTGGTAAAGCGTCACACACCCGCGCCATTAATCCGATATCTTCTTTGCATGATGGGCGTCTCTGGCGAGTTTCAAGATCGATCACATGTATCCCAGTGCCGTCTGTCGATAGGTAAGAGCAGTTACCATCCAGGGTCAGATCAAAGCGTTCATCTCGTCCCGCCAATACAAATGAGCGTGGCGCGGTCGACATGGCTTTTTTAACTAATTCTGGCGGGATGCGGACAATTTGACTCTCGAAATCAACCCGTGCATTATGGCTGGCAAAAATATCCAACGCTTTGGAGGTAGGAAAATGCACACCGATCTCGTTTAAGATGTACAGCGTTTTTTCTTTTAAGGTCTCCAGTTCTGCATGGTTCAACACCTCGCCCTTAATGGGAGATGTGAAAGGAATGATATCCGGCGTTTCTGTATACATAATTCAACCTCGACTTGTCCCTATGGTGAGTCATCTGGGACGTTGGTGGATTCTCGGTACCTCTCAAGGCAATCTTGGCAAATACAAGCCCGGCGGACCGCGTTTCCGGGGATTTGTGCGAGCAACTCACGGGGGAATTCCTCGAAGTCGCACCAACACTCGGTAGCAGATGAGTCAGCGGCGAGTGCACAGCGGTTGGGACCTCCGCAGAGTGGGCATTTGGCAGAATCTGGGGGTGTTCCGTTTGTAGAGTTAGAGGTCAAAGACATTTGCTGCTACTAAAATTTTTCCCACATCCACTTTGCGCTTCTGACAAATGTTCCCCGCAGACTAGTTGGGCCAGCAAAGGGAATCTTATGATTGACTACATAATGGCTAGTAAACACGTTTGATTCTCCAGCCATGAGATCTGCAATGATACGGCCAAATGTTTGAGTAGTTGGAACTCCTTCGCTCAAGCCAACGCCATAATAGATATTCTGATGATCACCCATCACTCCCACTGAGGGAGTACGATCTAACGTGTACGTAGTTGTGCCGCCCCAGGCGTGTTCTATCCGCAAACCTTCTAATGAGGGGAAGAACGCGAACAGGTCTTTCATAATACGCCGCGTAATGTTTTTATCATTACCAGAGCATAAAGCGTCGTTGTTGTAATAAGCGGCACCCGAGCCGCCTATCACAATGCGTCTATCGGCTGTTAAAACCATATAGCTGAACATGTTGCGCATATCGTATAAGCCTTGTCTGTTCTGCCATCCGATCGATTCCAATTGCTCTTTGCTGAGGGGTTCGGTAGCTATTTGGAAAACACTGATCGGAAAAACACGGTTTTTAAAGAACCCAAGTTTATTAGAGTAAGCATTTAAAGCAATAACCAGGATTGGCGCCCGAATGTCGCCCAATTCTGTTTCCACATTGTTAACTTTTCCAGGCATGATGCGTGTAACGACTGTCCGTTCCCTGACCTCAACACCTGCTTCTTCCACAACCCTCTTCATCTCGCGGGCAAGTTTTGCTGGATTGAGAATCGCGCCGTGCGGGATATTCAACCCGGCGACGAAAAGGGGGGATTTGATTTCGGTATTAAGTTCTTCTCTTTGGAGGAAAGTCGAATTAAGGCCAAAAGATTTGAGCCTATCCCTATACTTTTCCAGATCTCGAGAGAGTTTTTCGTTCAATGCTACTCCAAGCATGCCATTTTCTTCGAAATCACACTCGACGCCATATTCAGCGATCATTCGCTTTATGAACTTGAGTCCATAAAGCGAAACCTCCAAGTTTTTCCGGCGGATTTCAGGATCTTTATCCTTCGATTCCCGGATAAGATCGGTTGAGATACAGAATCCACCATTGCGTCCGCTGGCGCCATATCCGCAGCAGGCTCCCTCAAGGAGTACGATTTTCTTCTCTGGAAACTTATGCCTGATATGATAGGCAGCCGAAAGACCCGTATATCCCCCCCCAACTATAATCACATCAGCCTGGTGACCGCCTCTCAGTGGTGCATTTATTTTCTGATTCTCAAGGTCTGCTGCTTTGAACCAGAAGTTATCGACAAAATACTCGTACAGATCAGGCGGTCTCAAATTCTGACCCCTGTGATGTGTACGCGAAAAATATTTCAAATTGCCACCTCCCTCTCTTTATCTTAGCTGGATCCCTAGGTTCTAAGTAGTGGTAATCCATTTTTTCTGATCAATACTAAATCATTCTGGTTACAGTAGCCTGCGTGAATATTTCACGTTGTTCGAGTTCTTTAAAGAATGGCTCTGGATCAAGTGCGGCTTCAGGAGGATGGACTCCTGGCTCGACGCGTCCTTCGGCTAACCAGATCGCGGCTATTGCTGGTGCTGCACCGGTAGGCAATGCCCCTTTGCATGTAAGAGTACCCATCCGGTAAGTCACTGCTTTTCCGTCCTTCACGCCATGAATTACAGTGACAATCTCTTTGACCCAGTCCGGCGGTTGGGTCTTGGGAGGGGCCAGCAATTCGGCAATGGAGGGAACATAACCAGAAAGCATCGATATCATCAGATCGCGCGGCACAACCGAATCCCCATTGACATCTATTGGATCCTTACTTGCAAAACCGAACTCTGCCAGTACGAGTACTTTTTCGACAGCTTCTCTTGCCATACCCCAGTAGTTGATCTTGAAAAAGCACTCTTTTACACCTTTATCTTTGAACGTAACCGGCAGCGTTGCCACTTCGGAATGCAAGGAGAGGTGCATCGGTAGAATACCCAAAGGCTGGGTGAACCAATAATCCTCGAACCCACTCAGGGGTTCTTTGGCTACGAATTTCCCATCCTCGAAGACCATCGGTTCCTCCGTCAACTCGTCCACAATGGTGGGAACCGCGTAGGGGAAACGGAGGTCATCTGGCGGCGGTGGTTTGATACCATCGAATATTTTGATGCTCTCGATTGTGTCTAGCCTATCAGCGGCGTAGCGGGTTTGAACATTCGGAATACCAGGTGCAGACCCCATACACAACACGGCGCTTACCCCCGCAGCGGCATAGCGATCATGCAATTTAAGCTGTTCCCTAGTTCCGTGGAACAACCCTCCCATGTCGGTGTAATGCACCCCCACCTTGAGACACGCTACCATTACTTGAAGATTGGTGTAGTAGACCGTTGCATTCAGACAGGCATCCACGCCCTCCAACGATTTAAGGAAGGCACTTTCATCGTTAATATCCACTTTCTGGATGCTGATTTTCGGGCTTTCAAGATAGTCAGCCACAGTCTTCGCTTGGTCAATGTTGATATCGGCAATGACGACCTCATCTACCCTGTCGTCGTTCGCTAGATCCTGCACGGATATGCAGCCCATCTTTCCAGCTCCACCGAGCACATAAATACGCATTGCTAATCTCCTTATGATAATGATGTGTTTTGTTGAATATGGGTTATTGGTCCCGCTTGTTAATAGGTCGGAACATCATTAATTCTGCACAGGTACGTGGGTATCAGTGTTCCAAATCTCCAGTACCCAGTCGTCTATTTAACTAAAAATCACACATTACTTCCTCCAATGCCTTCGCGAAAATACCCAATGCATCTTCAATCTGCTCCTCCGTCACAATCAACGGCGGAATCCAGCGGATTATATTCTCATAAGTCCCGCATGTAAGTAGGAGCAGGTTGCGCGCCAGACAGGCTTGCTGGATGGCCTTGGCTGTGTTATTGGCAGGCTGGCCATCTTTGCTGAATTCTGTTGCTACCATTAAGCCCAGGCCGCGAACGTCTCCGATGATGGGGAAATTGCTTTGAAGCTCACTCAACCCATCCCTCAGTTGTTCACCGCGCTTTGCAGCATTCTCAACCAACTTTTCCTCCTCAATGGTCTGTATCGTCGCCAGAGCTGCTGCCGAGGCGATGGCGCTGCCGCCGCCGTAAGTTCCACCGTGGGAGCCAGGTTTCCATTTTGCCATCAGTTCGCGGCGGGAGGCTATCCCGGAGATGGGCAGGCCGCTGCCCATACCTTTTGCCATCACGATGATATCGGGTTCGATGCTGGCGTGTTCGTAAGCGAAGAACTCCCCTGTTCGACCGAAGCCGGATTGCACTTCGTCGGCGATGAAGAGAATGTCGTTTCCTATGCAGAGCTCATGTAGCTTTTGTAAAAACCCCAACGGTGCGGGGACATAGCCACCCTCGCCGAGCAGCGGCTCGATTATAATTGCGGCGGTATCCTCAGAGGTTGTCTGACCATGCAGTAGTAAATCCAATTGCCGCATGCAGAATTCTGTAGTTTTCTCTTCGTCCCAGCTGTAAAAGTAACTGTAGGGATAGGGTGCAACAAATATCCCCGAAGGCAGCGGTTGGTAATCATGACGATATATATACTTCGAAGTCGTCATGGCCATGGTTTGAGCAGTGCGTCCGTGGAAGCTTCCTTGAAAGACGATGATGTTGCGTTTTCCCGTTGCATGACGTGCCAGTTTGACGCTGGCCTCTACGGCTTCGGCACCGCTGTTGGAGAGAAAGAACGTGTCAATGGTCGGGGGCGTGATTTCATTAAGCGCTTCGGTCAATGCTACAGACACGGGCGGGATGACGATATTCATCTGACCGAAGATGAGCTTTTCGGTCTGCTCCTGAATGGCTTGTACCACTCGAGGGTGACAATGACCCGTGTTGGTGACTCCAATTCCGCAGGTGAAGTCCGTGTAGCGGTTGCCAACGGCGTCGAAGAGATAAACCCCTTCCGCGCGCTCGGGCTGTATGTGTGTGAGGTGAGTCCATACGGGTGAGAGATGATCTAGATTGTTTGTGTTCACATTACATTCTCCACTTTACATCTTAACCGCCCAGGCTTTCTTGGGCTCGTTTGTAGATTTTTTCCAGCTCTTTCTCAATATCATCTCCAAGGGGTAATGGTCTATGAGTGGCAAGAATATTTTCTACTTTTCCACGGGCTTCTTCGATGATATCTTTCTTTCCAGAGCTTTCCAAGACTTTCTGGGGTTCATGCACACCAAGACGGGGGATCAACCACTCTCCGGAACGCATGTTGGCAATCGTAGATTTTTCGCCCAGAAAATTACCCCCCGGACCAACACGCTGGATGACCTCATCCAGCCACATCTCATCACTGGTCAGGACCCCTCGGTGAGCCTGTCTGCTCATCCTAAATATTTCGCAGTCGATCACCAATTGTTCCAGACTCAGGATCATTGAGCCTCCCAATAGTCCGCAACCGACGATCAGATCTGGCCAGGATAACATCGGTATCATTGAATTTAGTGTGCGTTCATAGCTGGCTTGTATTCCAGGAGTAAAAGTGTCTGTACCGCCTCCGGTACCTTCCACGGGCAGCCCATAATAACGGGCCATTTCGATAGCAGCAGAACTGAGCAGGGCATTTTCGATAGCGCCTGCGCTGTACATTCCCGAGCGCGGGTTCATCACTGCCAACACCGGCGCGTAGATGAATGGTGTTCCAGGGTCGGCAGCCTGAACCAAACAGAGCATAGATAAAACTTCGCAGTTGCACAGGATGGTCATGGAGATCATGTTACCGGGGCCAGTGCCCCCCATCAAAGGCATGGGCATGACTGCCACCGGGATATCCCAGCCGTTGAGCTCCAGGTAAGCGTCAGTGTGCTGTCCCTCGATGATCAGTGGTGATTGGGGACAGATTAAAAACGAAAATGGGTGCGTCCGGCGGATGGTTTCTTTGTCGCCAAAAACTGCTTGCAGCACCTCCAGCAACCAGGAGCTATGGATGGCTTTCGGCGATGCATCCTGCACATGCTTGGAGAAATTGCTAAAAATATGCCGCCAGTAGTTGACTGAATCGGGAATAGACTCATCTCCACCACCGCCTTCAGCCAAGGCCCAGTACACGCCGACTTCATCCAGTGCGTCGATCAGGCGTGTGGCTTCCAGCCAATCATCGAAGGTGGTCGGTCTGTGTTCCCCGGTATTCCTATCGATGATAGATATCCCTTCGCCGTCGGCGATCAGGGCGCACTCACCGGTGTTCATCGGCAGGTCCCAACCAGGTCTGCGCGCCCCCAGGGTGAATTCCTTGGAGACCAGGTGCAGCGATTCTTCGACCAAATGACGGGGGAAACGTACGATTTCCGTATTTTCGTTAACCTGCGCCCCAGCATCTTTGAGATACTGGCGCCCTAATTTGGTTTTCACTTGCACACCAGTTTCCGCCAGTATTTTCAGAGTTCGCGCGTGTACTTGCGTTTTTTCGTCTTCTGAAAGAACTCGTAAATAAGTTTCCAAGGGTTATACCTCTTGTGTCAATTCATTTTCTGCGGCTGCCAGGATCTTATCCAATTCCTTTAACACACTTTGAGGCAGCGGCTCTGGATGGTGGTTTTTCTCCAATTCCTTAAAATTCTTCAGGGCGATCTCCCGCGGTTCTCTCAGATTGCCATCTTGATCAAGTTGATCGAAGAAGGGTGAATAATGAAAATCACGCATGTGGTCTCGGGTATGTTTCTGGCGCAGGAAATGCCCCTGAGGACCTACTTCTTTTATCACATCCAAGTTAACGTCCAGATCCTTATATTCAAATGCCTTATAGGTTTCATAGACGTTCAAGGCGATCTCAGCATCCAGCATGATCTGCTCGGGATAGAGGATCATGGATGAATTCATCAATCCCAGATAACCGCATATTTCCCCCCCAGCCAGGGGTATTTGTATACCCCCAAAACACGCCTGAAAAGCAGATTGCCAACCAATATCCGATGCATCACTGCTGAAAGAACCTCCTCCCAGGCTGGGCACATCCCAGGCATGGGCCATTTGAACAGCAATAAATCTCACCGGTAATGGCATATCTCCAATGTATCCTCCAGTTCGGGGATTCATCAGCGACGTGATGATAGAATGAAATACAGGGGTACCCGGGTAGGCCAATTGCATTAAAATCATTGCACTTACTGATTCGGCGTCCCCTTGCACGATTGCCCCAAGAACAGACGCAGGGGCAGTTGATCCCATGTTTGGCATGGCCATAAAACTGATTGGGATACCAGCTTCGGCATAGATCAGTGCTGATTCAATGCCATGTTCATCATGGCTGAGGGGAGCAATTCCGCAGATATTGGCGCAAATTGGAGGGCGACTCCGACGTTCAGACTCACTGCCGGCGACAACAGTCGCCATTTCGACCAGGTATGATGCTAACTCAGGATTCACCGTTGTCCCACCTCGAACGTGTTTTAAGGTGTTTGTTAGTCCAGCATGGCATTCATGCAAAGGGGCGGTTTTTCCAAAATCCTGGGCGCTGACCGATGGCCAGAAGAAGCTTAACAATGGGATGGCATCACCTACGCGGGCCATCATTGCGACATCTGCTTTCCTCGAGGCCCGCTTTTCGCGGGTATGCAGATCGATCACATGCACACCGCAGCCATCCGTTGTCAGGTATGAACAACTGCCATCAAGAGTAAGATCAAAACGTGGTTCACGCCCCCCAAGAACTATAGTTCGCGGCGCGGTTGCCATCGCTTCATCTACCAAATCCGGGGGAATGCGAACAATCTTAGAATCCCAGTCAACCTCAGCACCATGATCAGCAAATATTGTTAACGCCTTCTTGGAGGAGTAATGCACCCCTACATCCGCTAACAGCTGGTATGTCCCTTTTCGAAGTGTATCAATTTCAGATGGACTTAATATTTCAATCTTATGGTGAGAGGATATCGAGATAATATCAGGTGTTTTGGAATATATTTCCATTATTTGTTTCTCATTTTTAAGATTTTCTGGTGATATATTTTAACCGTTGATCACCCACCAGAGCTTGAACAGTGATGCAGCCCATTGTTCCTGCGCAACCAAGCAAAAATATTCGCATGAATGACCTCTGCCTGTTAATAGAGGGGATTACTTATCTCATCATCACAAGTTAGCTCAAATTAGAGCCATTCTGTTTCTTCGAACACCTTGATGCCCCGGATCTTCAGCTCATCAAAGAACATTTCTGGATCGATGGCCAATTCAGGGGGTACGACTCCCCGAAGGCTGATATCTCCCCGGGCAATCATTTGAGCACCGATACTGAGAGGAATGGCTATATTCTTGTAATAGGCTGCTTTCCCACCCCATTCGCTCATCGGAGGATGTTCATTCCAGAGTTTTATTTTGAGGTCTTTGCTATCTTTTTTACCAAATACTTCCACGACCAATCCATATCCCCAGACTGGAGTTTCCTTGGTGCGGGGTGATCGAAGCAATAATTCGAGCATCATATCAAGGGTATTGGTCTCAACACCCTTGTAGGTGAAGGGCACCTCGTCAAATAAACCCCATTCCAGCATAGTTTTGGCAAGATTCATGGCCTGGGGTGGGAAACATCCGTGCACAGATACATTATTGACACCCATGCTTTTGGGTATGGTTCGTGTTTCAGGATGAGGGATATAACAGACTTCCTGAACGCCGATTTCTCCTTTATAGTCCACCGTTTTTAATCCCTCCAATGGTCCAACCAAGTGGTACTCTCCGTTTTCATAATAGAACCTGGTTTCAGTTTTAGGATTGAATTCCCACAGAAAGGTTACTAACAAGCCTGGAGCTGGTGCAGGGCAGCGGAAGGCGGCAAAATTGATCTGGATATCCTCAACTTCATCCATCTGGTTTGCAGCATGTTTGGCCATAGCGTTGGTGATCCCGGGTGTCGCACCCACGCCAGGGATGTAGACAATATCTTTTTCTTTGGCAACATCATCATAGCTCCACTGGTCTTCTTCTGTGGCTACATCCAATCCGTTCACACCTTTCTCAGCACAAGCCCTGGTTACCACCGGATCATATTCACAGGGTAAACCACTGATCACCACATCATGACCTGGAAATAGTTCCAACATTGAGTCGTAATCTTTCGCATCAAATGGGACAGCTTTTAATCTTGGATCGCCAATTTCCTTAATAAGTTTATTGGCAGCGTCAAGGTTGTATTCTGCAACCACTATTTCGTCGAACGTGCTGTATTGTGCCAGGTCCCGGGTGGTCTCACTGCAGACTGCTCCCGCTCCTCCTAATACCAGTACTTTCATTTTGATCTCCTTTTCCAGAAAAATTAGATTTATGAATGGTGCCCAATTGAATCCTAGTCAGGTTTTTGGGCTCTAATGCTTTTGAGGATCTTGAAGTTAAGTGGTGAACATTGGCTACCCTTCTGATACAGTGGTCATAAGATTAACAACATCTCCGTCTGTGTGGATCTGATCCCTGGTTGCAGTTCGTCCGTTGAGCACCAGCAAGAGGGAATCAGGATCAAGATCGATCGAATATTATTCAAGCACATCTTGAATTGAGCTCCCACCTGGCAAATTGATAGTTAACTTATCCAGGATTTCATCCGGAGTTTGCAGTCTTAATGTTGTGTGTAAGTGAACCTCAATCTTCATTCTAATATCTCTGATTCCCAGTTATATACACGATCTACCTCATTGATCTGGGCCCTCCGGGAAGCCTCTACCTGGATGGTGGTGTCTAAGTGATCAATCTTAGCGCGTATTGTCAAACCGCTGGTATGATCCACTCCCTGGGGTTATGTGGCGTAAGTAACACCGGTACCGCTGGAGAAATCTAAATACCGCCCTCCTGCAGAGTCGTAAAGGAAAATACCTTCGATACGTTCAGGTTGGATCTCGGTCAGGTGTGTGTAGACAGGGGAAAGATGTTTTATGGACTCCGTCATATGTTCATCTACCATCCAGCCAATCAGGCGGGTTAGCCAGCTTCCTCTTGTGCCTTTTTGTAGATCCAATTCAGTTCGTCCTGGATCTCATCCGCAAGCGGTAATGGTTTATGGTTCTTCAGGATCTGGTCGACTTTCTCCCATGCCTCATCTAGGATATCTCTCTTTCCTGAATTTTCCCAGGCTTTCTGGGTTTTGTGAAAACCGAGTTTAGGGATTAGCCACTCCCCTGAACGCATGCTAACCACGGTGGATTTCTCACCCAGGAAATTGCCACCTGGGCCAACGCGCTGGATAACATTATCCAGCCACATCTCATCACAGGTTGAGATACCCCGGTGGGCTTGTTTTGCCATCCGGAATACTTCAGCATCAATCACCAATTGCTCCAGACTCAAGACCATCGAACCTCCCATCAGACCAGCCCCCACAATCAAATCGGGCCAGGATAACATTGGCAACAAGAAATTCATAGAGCGTTCATAGCTGGTCTGTATCCCAGGAGCAAACGCATCGGTTCCACCTCCAGATCCTTCGGCCGGCAGACCATAATAACGGGCCATCTCAATGCCTGCCGAGCTTAGCAAGCCATTCTCAATTGCTCCGGCGTTGTATAATCCTGTGCGCGGATTCATGGATGCTGATACGGGTGCACAGATGAAGGGTGTACCTGGATCGGCAGCCTGGATCAGACACAGCATTGCCAAGATTTCGCAGTTGCACAGAATAACCATCGAGATCATGCTGCCAGGGCCCGTGCCACCCATCAAGGGCATTGGCATGACGGCAATCGGAATACCCCATCCGATAAGCTCAAGGTAAGCATCGGTGTGTTGTTCTTCAATGATCAAGGGCGATTGAGGGCAAACCAGAAAAGAAAACGGGTGGGTTTTGCGGATGGTCTCTTTATCACCAAACACCGCCTGCAAAATTTCCAACAGCCAGGGACTGTATTCAGCTCTGGGTGAGGAATCCTGTACGTGTTTGGAAAAATTACTAAAGATATGCCCCCAATACCGCACTGTTTCGGGAATAGACTCTTCCTGGTCACTTCGTTCGGCCATGTCCCAGAAAACCCCAACCTCATCCAAAGCATCAATCAGGCGTGTGGCTTCCAGACAATCTTTGAAGGTGGACGGCCTATGCTCGCCTGTTTTGCGGTCAATCACAGAAGTTCCTTCACCATCTGGCATCAAGGCACAGTCCCCGCTGTTCATTTTTAAGTCCCATCCAGGTCTGCGGGCACCTAAGGTGAAATCTTTCGGGGCCAATTTGAGCGACTCCTCAACCATCGAGCGGGGAAAGCGGACGATTTTTGTATTTTGGTCTACATCAGCGCCCGCATCTTTAAGATATTTGCGCCCTTTTTTGGTATTGACTTGAACCCCCGTTTCTGCCAATATCTTCAGCGTGCGCTCATGTATCTGGGCTTTTTCGTCCTCAGCCAGTACTTTCAACAATGTTTCCAAAGACTTAATCCTCCTGACTCAATTCTCGCTCTGCCGCTTCAATAATACGAGTCAATTCACTTTGCTGGTTTTCGCTTAACGGTTCTGGGTGGTGATTCTCCAAAATCCAATCGGTATTTTCTCGGGCCACCTCAAATGGATCGCGATAGCCACTATTTTTACCAGGAATGCGCAATACTTCTGAAAATTCCAATTTGTGGAAATAGTCACGTGTATGCTTCTCCCTGAGGAAATGGCCGCGAGGCCCAACCGCTTGGATCACGTCCAGGGCCATGTGGTCTGTGCTGGTATTCAGCCCTGCCGCATCATTGCGAACACTATGATAAAGTTCCCTATCCAAAATCAAGGCCTCAGGGTAAAGAAGTGTGCTGCCGCGAATTAATCCCATGCCACTGCCGGTTTCCGCTCCACAAAGTGCGCATAATAATGAAGTCGTGCCTCCCCCCATTCCAGTCTCCCACCCCAGCGAATGAGAACCCGAGCCAAATGTTCCGGCCAACGTGGGTACCCCCCACATATGAGCAAGCTCAACGCCAATCGCATATACGTGGCTGTCATGGCCATAGTAGGCGCCGGTGCGTGGGTGGGTCATCCCCGGCATAGAGGAGTAATATATTGGTGCACTGGGATAAGCCATTTGGATTAAGACCATGGCTGAGACAATCTCAGCATCACCTTGAGATATAGTCCCGGCAAGTGTGGCAGGAGCAGTAGAACCCGTGTTAGGCATAGCCATAAAGCCCACTGGTATGGCCGCCTCAGCTGCTACCAGTGCTGCGTCCATACTTTCAGCATCCATAGCCAACGGGGCAATCGTGCAAATCAGCAGTGAGAGCGGCGGGCGTTTACGCATAACTTCCTCACTGCCTGCGACAACCTTGGCCATTTCTACCGCATAACGTGTTGTGATCTCATCCACAACTGTTGGCGTCTGAACATGCTTAACCGTATTGTTAAAAGAAGCATCTAACTCGTGTAGGGAAGGTATGATAGGGTGATCCTGGGCGCTGACCATGGGCCAGTAAAAACTGATGGAGGACAAATAATCTGACACACGCGCCGATTTAGCTACATCGTCTTTGATGGATGAACGCAGCTCACGTGTTACGTAGTCGATTGTTTTTGTCCCTGTGCCATCTGTCGCTTCATACAGAACCTTTCGCGACAGATCCAAATCGAAGGCTTCGGAGCGAGCCCCCATTGTGTAGTATCGTGGTGCATGGGAGAGGGCTTCAAGCACAACATCTGGAGGCAGTTTAACAATCTGTTTCTCAAAATCGACCTTGGCGCCATTTTCTGCATAAATTTTCAATGCACGATCTGAGGGACAGTGAATTCCTGTCTCTTCAAGTATTTCGAATGTGGAAGTTTTGAATTGTCCCAGTTGTTTGTCACTTAGAATTTTAATCTGATAAGCAGGAACGATCGGTTCAAGAGGGGGTGTTTCGGTGTACATATTACCTCCAAAATTGATTAATCCAAGTATAATTTTAACAAATTTTGATAGCTATCAACACGACGGTCGCGATAGGGGAAGGAAAACCTTTTTTTCGTCTCTTCAATCAGGGTTAAATCGATTGTGCACAGCAAAATCTCTTCCTCCTCCTGAGATGCTTGTTTTACAATCTTACCATCGGGATCTGCTATGAAGCTCCGACCCCAAAAATTTATTCCGCTTTCCCCTCCGGGACCTACACCCGTGAAGTTACTTTGGGACGGAACGAGCGATTTTGAAGGGTCAGCCTCGAATCCTGTCCGGTTGACCGCTGCTAGAAAGCAGGCATTGGCAACTGCATGACCCTGTTGAACAATTTGCCAGGCATCGCGGTAACTTAATCCGTTTTCTGGGGTCGAGAATCCGATTGCGGTGGGAATAAAGATGATCTCGGCGCCTTGTAAGGCCAACAATCTGGCGGCTTCTGGGAACCATTGGTCCCAGCAGATCAGCAAGCCGATGTCTGCATATTTGGTTTTGAAGACCTTATATCCGAGGTCGCCCGGGGTGAAATAAAACTTTTCATAATAATGTGGGTCATCGGGGATGTGCATCTTGCGGTACTTTCCCAGGTACCTTCCATCGGCATCCAAGACCACGGCTGTGTTGTGGTAGATGCCAGTAGCCCGTTTCTCGAACAGGCTGGCAATCAACACAATCTGCAATTCAGCTGCCAATTCGCTCAGCCTCAGGACAGTAGGGCAATTTTCGTCGATATCTTCAGCCAGATTAAATGCTTGCCAGTCTTCAATTTGGCAGAAATACTGCGATTTGAAAAGCTCCTGAGTACAGACGATCTGCGCGCCTTGCTGCGCGGCGTCCTTGATGAAACCTACTGCCTTGTCGAAATTTCCCCCAATATCTGCGCTGCATGTCATTTGGATCAGACCGAGATTGACCATCTTCTTCATATTAGGCTCCATAATCATTTCTTCAAAGGGAGAGGTTGTGGCTGTGTGACGCAGCCAATTGCACCGCCATGTTCGATCAAGGCGACGACCTCGATCCCAATAACTTCCCTGCCAGGGAAATGTTCGGCAATGATCTTCAGGCCGCGTTCGTCGTTTATATGCCCGTACACTGGTACCAGAACAACATTATTGGCGATCAGATAGTTGCTATAGGCTGCGTCAGTGAAAGAGCTCTTGCGCCAATCGGTCATTGAAGATGTCTGGAAAACTTCAGGCAGTGGTAGGGGAACCAATGTGAGGGGTTTGCCTGATTCGGTGATAGCGGCGCTCAATTCATCAAAGGATTTAGCCAACATTTTATATCGGGGATCGCTTAAATTATTCGTCCAGTTATAGAGGACAGTGGATTCGTCAACGAAGCGAGCCACGATATCAATGTGAGAATCAGTTTCATCACCCCATTGGTCGCATTCGCCTCGGCCTGCTCCTGTCAACCAGATAAAGTTCGTTACACCCAAATAATGGCTGAGGACCGCTTCTATGTCTGCCTGGCTCATCCCGGGGTTGCGGTAGGAGTCAATGATGGATGTTTTAGTTGCCAGAAAGGTGCCTTTGCCGTTGACATCCACGGCTCCAGCCTCCAGCACCATAGGGACCTGGAATACCGGGATTTCCAGTTCCATGCCTATAGCGGCGGGTACTTTATCATCTAAATCGTGGGGGAACCGGTCTCCCCAACCATTGAAGACCCAATCGGTAATTGCTGCATCACCCTGGTCATTGACGACGAAGATGGGGCCATTATCGCGCGCCCAAACATCGTTGGTGGGAATAATATGGAAGTCGACATTCTTCAGACCGATTTTGTGGTACAAAAGCTGATTGGCAACCTGTTCTTGCTGCCGCTCAGAGCTGACGATGAGGTGGACGTTCTCGTGATCGTGGAGGGTCTCCACCATGTTCAGCCAGATTCGTTCAAGTTTCAGTTCATATCCGCGATAAACAATGTCTTGGGGCCATTGCAGCCAGGTGCCTTCGTGGGGCTCCCACTCGGCGGGCATATAGAAATCTATTGGATTGTGGGTGGTCTCTGTCAAAATATTCTCCTTACTATTTCTTTATAATCGGCTGCTGTTGGGTCACACAGTGATTCATACCGCCCATATCGGCTAATACGCTCGCCGGCAGGCCGATGATTTCGCGATTAGGGAAGTGCTCGGCGAGGATGCTTTTTGCCCTTGTGTCGTTGATGTCACCGTACACTGGGACTAAAACAATATTGTTGGCGATGTAAAAGTTGGCATAGACAGCCAATGAAGAGGTAGTTTCGAAGGGCGGTCGTGTGGAATTGTTCAGGGTCGAATACGCGGCATTCTCAGGTTTAGGAAGCGGAATTAACGTCAAAGGTTTACCTGATTCAGTTGTGGCACTACGCAGTTCGTCTCTATGCTGTTTGAGAACCGGGTAAAAGATGTTTGATTCGTCATCTGTCCAGGTGTACAGTACTGTAGATTCGTCGGTGAAACGGGCATAGCCATCGATGTGGAGATCGGTATCACCGCCGACGGCGTCACAAAACTCCCGTGATGCACCAGATAGCCAGATGATATGTTGAATCCCAAGATATTCTTTTAGTGCTGCTTCTATCTCGGTCTGGCTTTTACCAGGATTGCGATTGGGATTGATGATCGAACTGCGGGTGGCGATCAAGGTTCCCTTGCCATTGACTTCGAGACCACCCCCCTCCAGGGTGATGGGAGCAGTGAACAAGGGAATTGACAGCGCCGCAGCCACTTTTTCAGGAACCAATCTATCTTTTTTAAAAGGATAGCGTTCCCCCCAACCATTGAAATTCCATGCGGTGATGGCCAGTTCGCCACGGTCGTTGACCAAGAAAATGGGACCGTTATCCCGCACCCACACATCGTCGGTTTCGATAACGTGAATGTCAATGCTGCTCTCATCCCAACCGTAGTATGTCACTTGGTGTTGGATATGCTCCCCTTGGCGCTCACCCTCCGCGACGATATGTACGGTTTCATGTTCTTGGAGCACATCGGTCATCGCCAGCCATAGAGACTCCAGGCGTATCTGCATGTCTGGGAAGGGGCCGTCGTGGGGCCACTGCAGCCAGGTACCTTCATGAGGTTCTGACTCAGCGGGTATATAAAAGCCTTGGCTTATTGGTGAATTCTCGTTCACAATTTCTCCTCCGGTTTACGGTTTCAACTCTTTATCTGCGGTCTTTAATATCCGATCGATTTCACGCTGCACATCATCTGGCGGTGGTTCCGGGTGGTGATTCTCCAGGATCCAGGCGACCTTCTCGCGAGCATATTCCACCGGATCCCTATATTTGCCCATTGCATCTAACTGGTGTATTACGCCGCGTACCATAGATGTACGCATGTGTTTGCGTGTGTGCTTCTGGCTCAAGAAATGGCCGCCTGGCCCAACTCCGTTGATAATATCGACAGCCATGGTCTCAGGGTCGATATCCATATTGAGCAGGGAGTAGCGCGCCTGGTGGTAGAGATCATCATCCAGGATGATGGCTTCGGGGTAGAGCAGGGTATAGGTGTCACGCAGGCCAATACCGGTGACGATCTCAGATCCAGCCAAGCTCACAAGGAGAGGGTCGGTGGTCACTTCAGCCGCTGAACGCCAGCCATCCAGTTCGGAGCTTTCCGTGCCGAAGGCACCACCCAGGGCAGGCATGCCCCAATGGTGGGCCATCTCGACAGGCGCATAACGCACACGCGAATCCAGGGGGTATCCTACGTAGGCTGCAGTGCGGGGATCGGCCCAAGCGTGGAGGATGGAATGAAAAACCGGAGCGCCTGGGAAAGCTAATTGCACTAGCACGGAAGCGCTGATGACCTCTGCGTCGCCCACGACCAGCGCTCCTGCATAAGTGGCTGGCGCAGTGGTGCCCATTGTAGGCATAGACATCATTACGACAGGGATGCCTGTCTCAGCCAACACCAGGGCGCCTTCGATCGCCTCTTTATCTTGAACCAGCGGAGCAATGGTGCACACAATCAGCGAGATCGGCGGACGGTGTCGAACCTCTTCTCGACTGCCCCGCAGGACGGTTGCCATCTCGACTCCGTAGCGGCAAATCTCCTCACCCATCATGGTCACGCTCTGGTAGTGCTTGGTGTTATTTCTCCAGGTGATATCCATCTCGTGCAATGGGGATGTAACTCCACAATCCTGTGCGCTTACCATGGTCCAGCAGAAAGCCATGGAGGATAGATAATCGTTGATTCGAGCCATCATGCCGACATCGGCTTTTGTTGAAGCGCGGGACTCACCTGTCTTAAAATCAACCACCTGGTGTCCGCAGCCATCGTTGGTGAAAAAAGAGACCCCCTCCTGCAAATACAGGTCGAATTCGGGGTAGCGCGCTCCCAGAGTGGGATAGCGCGGAAGGGTGGACATGCTGTTGAGCACAAGGTCTCGCGGAATTTTTACAACTTGAGTTTCATGATCCACCTCTGCGCCGTGATCTGCAAAGATGGATAACGCCCTGTCTGATGGAAATTGGACACCGGTATTCTCAAGGATCGTGAGCGTAGCTTCCTGTAGATTATCTAATTGCTCGTCGTCCAGGAAATTTAATTTATATGGCGTTCGAATCGGTTTAATGGGGGGTTTTTCGGCGGACATATTTTGTCTCCTAATACTTCTGGAGTTCCCGAAATTATGCAAAATGAAAGTCTGGTAGATAACGACGCACTATACGCTCTAATTCTGCTTCGATATCGGCTGATAATGGAGATGGTTGATGATTTTCCACAATATCCTGAGCCTTCCGGCGGCAGATTTGCTCAATGGTTTCACCCTTCTCTTTCCAGGTATCATAGGTGTCTCGGCTGATGATCTCCGGGTACCAATGCCGTCGATAATTGCGCAAAGTGTGCGGAGCTGACATGAAATTACCTCGCGGGGTTTGAGCTTTGATCAGTTCAACTTCCTCGGTAGGATCGTGGAGGCTGATCCCCTCCCACATGCGGCGCACCCCAGCGATGATCTCGTTATCGAAAACCATCTGCGTATACGAGATCGTCGATCCGGCATCGGTAGCGCCAACGCCATAAATAATGGTAGCGCCATGTTGGAGGAGAGGGATAGCAGTGTTAACTTTCTCGAAGCCGGCCTGGGCATCCAACTGTTTGGCGTCTGAGGAGAGACCGCCGCACATGGATGGAATTCCGTAGTAGTTGCCCATAATGGCAGCCCCGCTGTTGATCATCCCCCGTTCTGGGGCTCCCAACGGTAGCAATCCGGTGCGCATGTCGAGCACCGCTGATACGCTACCGTATAGCAACGGCGCCCCAGGGTAGAGAATTTGGAGAGCAACGATCCATGCTAGGATATCAGTGTTGATGACAATTAACTCACCCAAGAGCGTAACCGGGGCCGATGCGCCGCCCATGGCCATGCTGAGCAATGTGATAGGGACGCGGTGTTCTGCCCAACGGAGCATGCAGTGGATATTTTCGGGTGTGAAGTACCCTGGACTGATGGGGCAGTATAAGGTGGCGAAGTTGGGTCTGGCATGGAAGGCTTGCTCCCCGCCGGCAATGGTATACAGCATCTCAACAGCCGCGTCTACGCGATCGGGTGAAAGGGTGCGGTGGACGACGGGCTTGGTGGTGTTTCGAAGCGCCTCTGCAATCTCCACAAGGTCTGAATATTCCCCCTGGTCGGTGGCGGTCACGGTAGGGCGAACGATATCCACCTGGGATAGGGCATCCTGGATGGTGACCAATTGGCGGACATCCTGGCGGGTGGCCGATCGGTGTTCCCCGGAGTGCAGATCGAATACATTTACAGGGGTTCCCGCTCCCATGAAGCAAGAATCGTCCCCGAAGTGAGGCAGACGCTCCCCATTCCGGTTGTGGAGGACCACATCCCTGGGGAGCGTCTGTAAAGCGGTTTCCAACAACTTTGGGGTCAAGCGAACCATTTGTGTCTTCGAATCCACAGGAAAACCAGCAGAAACAAGATGCGCCAGAACTTCATCGTCTGGCACGCAAAAACCGACCTCTTCTAATATTTCAACCGATTTACTGTGGACAAGTTCAGCGATGGCTTTGGAGTTATGTATTGATTTCATAATCAGTTTCTGTTGCAGCGCAAACCTGTTCACCCATCCGCTTAAGGCGCTTTCTCGCGCTGCTATGGGAGATTGTCTGGAGGGTAATCGAATTCGGATGGCCCAGCCTCGCCCCAGCGATAGGATAGTTTGTGCATCTTGAGTATCAAGAAAGATCGAGTCCTTTCCACACCGGGCACCTGTTGCAATTTGTTATTGAGGAAGGAAACGAAATGTTCTCGATCCCGGCAATAGACTTCAGCAAAAAAATCAAATTCGCCGGCAGCCTGGAATAAGTATGATACTTCAGGTAGCAGAGCGATAGCTTCTGCCACCTCGGTAATAAGGCTCGATTTCACAGAGATCCCAATCATGGCAGCCTCCGTCCAACCTAATTCATGAGGTTCGACAACGGCCACGATTTGCACTGTCCCACTTTCGATGAGTTGTTTGACGCGGCGGCGTACAGTCCCCTCAGAAATGCCCAATTCAGCGGCAATCTTTGTAAAGGACATGCGCCCATCAAATTGGAGAAATGAAATGATGGCTCTATCAAGACCATCGATCATGGCTGCATTTTACCGAATTTCGCAATATTGTCAATCTTTTTAGCGGTATTTCGATGGAAACCCTCAATTTTAATTTGAAATTGTCTAAGTTCCGCTTAGATTTTGCCATTTTCGTCATTCCCTTTGAAAAGGAAATCGACTTTTATTCCCTTCAAAACTTGTCTGAAATCGGAATTCGAAGAGATTCAAACTCTACATAAATAAATGCTGCTTAATACCTCGCTACGACGGATAGGATGATCATTGCCGCTTATCGAGAAGCATATTTTTAAGTTCGTCAGCATTTTGCGAGTGAAACTCGCAAATATGCCAAGCTCACTGAAAGTGAGCCGCTCATGTATTTTGAGCCAGATATGCCAAGGTGAACTTCATTCACCCACTCATGTATTTTGAGCCGGTCATTACGAAGCACCGCCCTCCAATAAGGTGTCATTAGGTAGCGTTAAGCATGCGTACTTTGCATGCCGAAGCATGCGTACTTTGCATGCCGGATTCCCAATCTCCCCCGCAAACAAGGGGACTGCTTCGTCGGATAGAACCCTCCTGATCACATACTTAAACTATCAGGAATCCAAAAAAATTTTTTCCAAGGATCAGCAACCGGGATTGAATGGTATGATTCTACAAAATTGAGTTTTAGACCACGATCGCTAAAAATCTTTTTCTATGCGGAGCCAAAATTGAGTGATCTCTCCTCCGGGACAAAATCGACCACGAAGGACTCAAGAGGATACCTGCTATGCCTCACGGCGACAGCCGTCTGGTCATTCACGGCTATACTCATTCGCTATTTAACCGATACATATCTACTACCACCGCTG
>SDBS01000422.1_pt1 | contig 40546 bp, 44 predicted proteins | sample 2277091 | NCBI WGS metagenome assembly SDBS01 (sample SAMN10404972, study PRJNA504765) | marine sediment metagenome | isolation source: marine sediment core GS10_PC15, 163 cmbsf | place: Arctic Ocean: Southern Knipovich Ridge | collected 2010
TCTCCCTAGCAACTTCAGTAACATTTATTTTCTGATTTGTTTCATTTAGTACTTTAATTTTTGTTAAAAAATTAACAATATGAGATATATATTTTTTTATATATCGCTTATATTCTAAATTTCTTTTACGAATTCGAGGTTCTATTTTATCATAAACGCTTTTCTTAATTCTTTTTACATTTTTAAATATATCTTCTCTTGTTAACTCATTTAAAGCAACATTTACCAATTCTGTAAAAGTATATTCTACAAGTTGTTCCCTTAATCCTTTAGAAACAAGAATAGAGAAAGAATCAACCGTTTGCTTATTATAATCTCCAATTTTTTCTTTTTTATATAGCATTGCTTATTTCTTATTGAAATTAATAAATTTTAATTCTTAATAGTTATTTAAAATGTCTCCTAATACCCTTTTATTTATATTATTAATAAATCCTGCATTTTTTGTCATTGAATATTAAATAATGTTTTTAATATTCTAGTTAAATTATTTTAAGTTAAGATTGAAGGCATTTAACTCTACAGAGATATATAATTTTTCATTAATTTAATAATGAGATATTATCTTTTGTTTTAGAAAACTCAGAGGGTAGATGATAGGTTTAAGTATTTAACTAACATTTCATTAAATAAAGTCGATAGATACGATTTAATCATGATATTGATTTAAAATGAAAGAAGAAAAGAAAAACATTATCTTAGTTTTAATAGGGGGAATTGGATTTACATTTGTAGTTTTTATTGGATTTCTTCTAGGTATTGCCTTATTTGGCTTTAAATGGTATTTTCCAATTCCAGCAGTAATTTTAACCATTATCTATTTACCTCTCTATAATAAATTAAGAGAAAAAATAGTAGAGAAATGGAAAAAAAAAATATTCTTGGTGCTTTACTGATCTTTCTCGGAATTTTGGTTGCTGCTCTTAAACCTGATTCACTGACGTTTAGAATCATCGGAATAATTTTGCTTATAATTGGGGTTAGTCTTGTTATAATAACTGTTAGTGATGGGCATCCTGGACCAATTGCAACCATGCAATGATTAAAACTTGGAGATTTTGCGATTAACACAGCAATTAAGAATGAAGCTTACAATTCTCTAATACAATATTGTATTGTTATTATGAAATAATATCACTTCTGACTCAATAGCTCTTTACATTGCCCAACATTTAGGATTAAAAGCTTGTTTCTTAATAATAATAACTACTTCCGAATACAATAATCTTATAAACACAAATAAAATATTAACGATAGATACAAACCAAGAGGAGATTAAGGATTCACAACCAATTGATTCTTATGTCATTAATTTAATCAATAAATACAATGTTTATTGTATTATTTTAAATGGTAGCTCCAATAAGAAAAGGATAATAACATTTTTTGATGAATCAGAGAACGATAGCAATCGAATTTATACTAAGATTATAGCATAAGTATAAATAATTTAGTAGAATAAAATTAAAATATATATTAATTAAAATAAAATCGGATAAAGTAGTGAATTTAAATGGATAAGGATGAAATGAAAAAGAGTGCCGAATTCCTCGTTAAGAATCTTACTGGAATGGAAGTTGAAGGAACTAACTCAGTTTCAGTTAGATATAAAACTTTAGTAAATTTCGCTAAAATATTTGGAATTACTGACCCTAAATATGTAGGCTCAGAAGAAGACGGCGTAATAGCTTGCCACGCTTTTGCAAATCATTACGTCATAAAATCTCTTTATAAAATGCTTGCTGGATCGAAATTTGAAAAAGATGGTCAAGAAGTAAATCCTATAAAGAATTTTGGTAAAGTACTACATGCTGGGCAGATATATAATTTTGAAGGATGTGTTGACATTAAACCAGGAGATAAGCTAACAATATCAGCGAAATTTGGTAAAGTATGGTTAGTAGAGGATACTATGATATTATATACTGAATTAATAATGCCTGTAAAAAATCAAAATAATGAGCTTGTGTGTAAAGCTACAATTAATGCCGCAATAAGACCAGGAGGATATTAAATATGGTAAAAATTGAAGATTTAAAGGTAGGACAAGTTATTAAGAATGAATTTGATCAAATTACTCGAGATCTCCTAAAAGTTTATGCTAAATGGAGTGGGGATAATAATAAAATTCATGTGGATGATGATTGGGCAATAAAAATGGGCCTTAAAGGAGTAATTGGACATGGATTGTTCTCTTACGGATTTATTTCTAAGCTATTTGAGGACTTCCTAGAGCATGGTAAATTTGGAAAATTTCTCGAAACTGATGTGCAGATGCGGGCAATGGTCAGGTGTGGAGATAAATTAATTACTGAAGCGAAAATTTCTAAAATAGAAGGAAACAGAGTTTATTTTGAAATAAACCAAAAAACTATAACTAAGGTAAATATTAAAGATGCAAATGAAATTATAATAAAGCAATTTGAGGCAGGAGAACGAGGGTATATAAGTGAAAAAGATATTTCAAGAGGACTGGTTAAAACTAAAGAAGTATCCGAGGGTATTTTAACCTACAGAGAAAGAGTTGCAACACCCGGTACCGCAATTATTGAATTATTCGAATAATCTTTTTTATTATTTTTGTTTTATTTTTATGAAAAGGGAGCTAATTCTAATAATACAAAAAAAAAAATAAAATTACTAATTTAAATAAAAATTAAATTTTTACCTTCTTTTTTTTACGGGAAGAATATTTTAAACTAGTTTTACATTCCTGCTTGTTCGCGCCCACTACCTTTAGTGCAGTAATATTCCCATCTTAGACCCATCATTTCTGTTACAGGACAACCTCCACAAAGGCATCCTTTCTCTTCAGTAATCTTTTGACTCTTACCCATAGAGCAAAAACCTAAATCTGTTTCACCTGTACCCTCATACGATGGGCATTTTACGCAGAAATTTTTACAAACATCCTTTACTTGAGCTACTTTTTTCATCATTTCTTCTTGTGACATTCCTGCCATTCCTTTCATCATTTCTTCAAATTTTGGCAAAATAACACCTCTTTAGATTTGTATGTTTTTAAGGATCAACCGGTTATTTAACAATACTGTTAATAAATTATAGACTTAAATTTTTAGCAATGAATTGAATTGTTAAATTGTAGATGCTAAAAGTAATTCTTAAATTCTTGAGATTAATGACCGATATAAAATAATATATCTATTTATAAAAGAATTAATAACTTGTGTAAATTTGAGCAGATCGGATTTCAATCGACTTTTCTTTAGTTATATGATAAGGGGGTAAAAATATATACCAATTTTATAAACAGTATCTATGTTGAAGTATCTTTTAATCAAATTTAAACCCATAGCTCAATTTCGTCTTTAATCAAGCAAAGATATAAATTTTCTCACCCGATGTAGTTATTTTAGAGTAAAAAAATTCTCTCATTTTTCAATAAAAATAAAAGAAGATATTTATATTAGAAAAACAAATGTTATTCCGGATGATTATATAAATTTTTATTAAATTTTTAAAACCCAATGCGTTGAAAACACTCTCATTTGATATTGATAAAATAGAGGAATTAATTTCCAATGGAAAACATGAAAATGCAGCAAACAACATCTTCACAATTATAGAAGAGAATGATTCTAATAAGGAATTAATTTATGAAAATTTAAATTTGTTATCGTTAATTTGCGATAAAACCCCATCAATTTCATTAAAGATTATAAAAAAAATTGAAAGATTTATAACTGATTCTGATTCTTGGATACGGTTAGTTTCATTAGAGATCTTATATCAAATTTCGATGTTTCGGCCAAATTTATTAATAGATTTAATAACTAAAATTCGAGCTCGATTATTTGATAACGATCCTTCTGTAAGAAGGTTAACCGTGAAAATTATTGGAAATTTTATTCTCTCCTTACATATAAATAAGGAAGAACTTCAAGATTTGATCGAAAAATTCATAGAAAGACTAATGGATAATGATTGGAAGGTAAAACTACAGGTAATTAAAACTATTAAAAAGATACTTAATCAAGATTATACAAAAATTAAAGATTTTGAACCTCTCCTTTCTATTGTTATTGTAAATTTAAGAGATGAGGATGATGATGTTGCCAGATCTGCAGCAGAACTGTTTAAAGTCTTGGGTACTTATTTTCTTTCAAAGGAAAAATTTTTTTATGTCCTCTTAAGCCTGCTATATAATGAAAAAATAAATAGAGTCCGAGAATTAATAATTTGGTTACTCGGTGAGATAGGAAAAGAACGCTCATCAGAAATAATACCAGTTATTCCTAAACTAATTAGATTACTAAATGATCCTGATTTTCGGATTCAATTAAAGGTAATAGATGCTTTAGTAAGTATTGCTGAAAATAATTTTGACCAAATTTGGTCAAATCTAATTCATTCTCTTGATACTAGTGATAGTGAGTTTCAAAATAATATTATTAATACTCTTTATTACTTAAGTCAAAAAAATATAATTAAAATCTTTCCCTATTTATTTGAAGAATTAGAGAATCCTTCTGAGAATATTAGAAGAGGAGTAGCATTAGTATTAAAAAGATTATATGAAGAATATCAGTTAGAAATAGAAAATGAAATAACAAAGATTTTATATACACTAGAATCAAAATATTGGAAAGAAAGAGAAAAAACAATATTACTATTACAAAATATTTGTTTTATTTTAAAAGATCAGAAATTAGCTGTTTGGATTAGTATAGAATTAAATGAAGCATTAAAGAATGAAATCGATTTTGATATAAAAAAAGAAATTCAATATACTTTAGATAAAATTAAAACTAGTTTTAAAGATATTGATATTAGCATCAATAAGCTAAACGTAGAATTAGAATTCTTGAATAGTAGTATCATTGAATTTCAAAAACTCCCTGCGCAATTTAGAAGAAATTTGAATTCATTGCTTAAAGAATTTAAGTTTAACGATACAGAAATTCAATTAAATACCGAATATAATAAAATTCTTAAGAAAATAAACAAATTCAATAACCAACTTAACAATTTTGAATATAAAAGATTAGCATTTGATTTATTAGAAGAATGGGAAGCAACTAAAGTTCAAGTAATTGAAGAATTAGGAATCATTAAAGGATTCATCATAGAGATTTTTGAAGAAAAGAAAAATAAGTTTAGAGATTCTTTACAGGATGACGTGAAATTATTAAATGAACGTATTGATATTTTAAAAGCGCAATTTGATTATATTAAAGAATATAAATTTAATGGACAATTAGAGGAAGCGCTATCTGATTTATTGTTAGATGAAGATGAAACTTTGGAATTGAAATTTGCTCATATAACTAGGATCAGAGAAATTTTGTTTAAATTAGATATGGATATAAGAGAAATATTAATTCACAATTTAGAATTCAATGAAGAATTTCAAAAGGAACTTATTAAGAAGTGGGTTTATACAAAAATTGAGATTCAAGAATATTTAAGCGATATCGACATTCAAATTCAAATTTTGAAAGATAAAATTGTTGATAACTATTCGCTTATTGATAAAACTGAAATTGGTTTAGAACATGAACTTGCATTTCAAATTCTTCAAGCTCACATCCAAGCAACAATTACCCATGGAATTGATATTTTTAAAAAATTTAATGAAGATTTTGATAATTTTAACTCAAAATTGACCTTATTACTCAAGAAAAAAGAATTTGATGAATCTAAAAAGTTAATTAATGCAAAAACATCACAGATTCAAACATTCATTAGCGAAACTGAGGTTCAAATTGAAAATATAATTGGTAGAGAAAACGTTTTTCATGATAATAATGGATTTAACTTATTTATTAGACCCTTTTTAAAAAAATGGTCCGCATCTAAAGAGTTGCTTATAAATAAACAGAAATACTTTAATCGAAAATTTGATAGTAAGCTGTATCTTAGCCAAATAAAATTTTATTTAAAATTAATGAATCCGATCAAATTAGACCTACTATCTACATATATGGGTTTAGATAATGAGCAATTAAAGGAGATTGCTCTTAACTTCATAAGAAAACAGAAATTAAAAGCTATAATTAAAAACAATTCAATCTATTCCCAAAAAATAAAAACTGAAATACCTATCTCAAATCTTCTCTTTTTTAAAAATATTAAAACAGTTGGCAACAAAATATATTTAAATTTTAAATTAAATAATCCCTCTAACCATGATATTAAAGATTTATTTATCTCTTTAAAATCTCCTAACTATCTTAAATTCTTGAAAAATGAGAGTTTCCCAAAACGCCTTCATCTAAACAATATCGATTCAGGAAAATCTTTTAAGTTTAATTATCTATTCAAAATCGATAAAATGATCAATAAGAATTTATCTGACCCATCAGCAGACGAGATTAAGCTTGATCTATATTATAAAGATTCATTTAACATCTCAAGAAAAATTACTAAAAAAATAAATCTACTTCTTCCGTAAAAAGAAAGTCTAAAATATGTTCTTTATTTCAATAAATATAGGTAATTCGATTAAAAGAATCAAATAAAAATTATAAAAAGCTGAGGTGAAATGAAAAAGAAATCAGATTACAGATTAACTCAACAAGTAAAGATACATGGCTGAAGTTGCAAGTTAAATGCCGATAAATTACATGAATTATTAAAGAATACTGGTTTAGCTGGCGATATTGAAGATGCTGCTGTATTGCCTATACCTAACAGTGAACTGGTGCTTGTCAAGAATCTAGATATTTTTACACCTCTTGTAGATGAGCCTAAAGTTATGGGTGAGATCGCTGCTTGTAATGTCACCAATGATATATTCGCCATGAATGTCCCGGAGATATCTGGAATGTTAGTATTCTTAGCAGTCCAAACAACAACTCCCGATGAGATTTCTGAAGGAATTCTTGAGGGAATTAAACATTTTATGGAAAATAAAATAGACTCACAAATAGTTGGGGGGCATACAATTTATAGCGAATGGCCTTTAATAGGAGGAGAAGCCTCTGGATTTGTGCACAAGGATAAAATCATACGAAAAACAGGTGTAAAAAAAGGGGATAAACTAATTCTGACAAAACCAATAGGAATACAAGGAATAATGGCTGCTTATAGAATTTTAAAAGACACGCCCGAAATTCTTGACAACTATTCTGTGGACGATTTAAAATCATCAATAAATTTAGCAATTGATATCATGACTACACCAAATCAGAATGTGGTTAAAACTATTCACTCATATGAAGACTTTTCGTTTGTTCATGCTATGACTGATGTTACAGGCTTTGGTCTTGCAGGACACACTAAGGAAATGCTGCAGAATTCACCCTTCTCAGCATTAATTGAAATAATTCCTTATTTAAAACTTGCTAAAGAGCTCTCTAATGATTTAGGATATGCAATTGATGATGGAAAATGTCACGAAACTGCAGGGGGTATGATATTAGCTGTTGATGAAAAAAAAGTAGAAGATTTTTCTAACGCTTTACTTAGTAATAACATTTCAAACTGGATTATAGGAACAATAGATCAGGTCAAGCCCGAATTAGTAAGAGTCTCTGAAAATGTCGAATATCTTGAAATTACAAAAATTTAAAGACGTCAATGAAATAAACTAAAACACTCTTAAGTGGTTGTTTATTGAGATTCTCGCCCGTAAGGCGTCGTCTTAAAATATAATACTATCTACCAAATTAAATTTTTAACTTATTTTGATATTTTATTATTTGCTTTTTGTTACAATTTTACCCTTAAGATTAAGAACGATCTTTTTTATTTCGTTAATGGCTTTATCAGCAAGTTCCTCTCCATTTTCAACATTTAAAGCTGTAATTGAAACTTCAATCTCAGCACCATACTCACCTAATCTCGGATGAGTTTTTATCCAAAGTTTTGCAAATTTCTGTTCAGTTTCACTAACGTAGGGAGCAATTCGACTTTCACCTATACCTGTAAAAGTAAAATTCTTTTCAATGAATTTTCCTCTCTTTTCTTTTAAGATTGGGAGAATTATAGACTGAAACATACTTTTCATTTCCATAGGAACCCCTGGAAGGCAAAAAATCAATACATCTCCTTCCGTAATTTTAACACCCGGAGCAGTACCTCTCCGATTTGGTAATGGTGTTGAACCTTCTGGTAAATAAGCCATTTTTTTTCTCTCTTTAGTCATTCCCTCAAGTTTTAATATCCCTCTCTTATAGGCTTGATCATATGCTTTTTTTATTGAGTTGTATGCAGTTTGATTTAGTTTAATGTCTCTGTTTAACGCTAATCCGACTCCTTGTAAAGTCATATCGTCAAAAGTTGGCCCTAGTCCCCCCGAAATAATTACTAAGTCTGGCTGATGACTAATTATTTCCCTAAGTGCCTTTGATATTTCATTTAAATCATCACCAATCGTTGTTATTCTTCTTAATAAGTGGCCATATTTAGTTATTCTCTTTGCTAAATAATTAGAGTTTGTATCTTGTGTTTTACCAATGAGGATCTCGTTTCCAATCATTAGAAGTTCAACAATCATATTACATTTAAAGAAGTAATGATGTTTTATTAAAATAATGAATTTAGGGATGATTAGAAAACTGTATTTATTTTTAAGTTTAGGAATAGTCTTTTTATCCTGTTATCTTAATGGGATAATTTCTATATCGCCAAAAAGTTCGTAACATTGCCATATAATTCCTTATTGGAACCTGTGGCACAACTGAATTTCCAGAGCTCAGGAAATATCCTCCTCCAGGTGCACATTCTTTTAATAAATGTTTTGTATAATTAGAAATTTCGCGTGGTTTTTTATGGATTAACATGGCCACTGGTACATTTCCCATTATACATACTTTATCTCCATATTGTTTTTTAACTTCTGCTATATCGATATGAGCCGAAGCCTGCCAAGGATGTATTGCGTCAAAACACTCAATGAGTCCATCAATTATAGGTATTATATTCCCATCAGAATGAAATATTAGTTTAACACCTCTTTTATGTACTATCTTGGATATTCGTTTATATGAAGGTAAGAACATTTCATTAAATGTACGGGGGGATACAAATGGCCCCTTATTATAAGCCAAATCGTCTCCGATAAAAAATGCAATCCTTTCAAAGCTATCAATGGTCTGTTTAATTAGTTTGATGAAAAGCTTTTCTCGATCAATAATAACCTTTCTCATAAACTCCTTTTCTTTTGCAATCAATCTCGAAAAGTTTTCAATCCCAAAGCCTTCTAAAATAGATTGAAATAATCCGCTAAAAATGCCTGGAATAATATAAATCTGATCCTCGGGTAAATTTTGAATAACTTTTCCAAACAAGGGCGTGATGATTGGTTCTTCGGGATTAATTTTAGAAAAATTCTCCTCATAATTTTCTTTCGTAAAATTTCCCCCACAATAATAAATGTCAAAATGGTTATTTTCTCGTTTAAATTTATATATTTGACCAAAAGGAGAGATAGCCTTATCTGGAGCCATAATATGAAAGTTACTGTAAGGACCGATAGGATAGGTACTCATATCAACTTTTAATTTTATGTATAGGCTAAAATAATCCTTAGCACTTTCAATAAGAGGTTTAACAACCATAGGTTCATAACCAAATTTCTTTAATGTTTTCCTATTAAAATTAGGAAATATTGTTTGTTTTATTTCGAAACCTGACTCTCTGCCTTCGATTGGTTTTAGATTTAAAAATTTAACAAGTTTTGGTTGCTGAATTAAATGTTCCCAATAAGGTACTTTATCCGGTTCTTCCCGATCAAGGGTTTTTAAGATCCGCTCACGAGAACACATTATTTATTGAATTATTTATTAAAATTAAAGTTATATATCGAATTCTAACATTTTGGTAAGTTTGAAATTGTATAAAAAACTTATATAATTGATTAGAGAAAAAAAAGGATGTACCATTAAGTTTGACGATTGAAATTGATGATAGCGGCACGGGGGATCTAGTTGGTGACGCTTTTATTGGACTTTTAAGAAAAGAGACAGATGAGTTAGTTTTTAAAGCCCTTTCTGTTGATTTATTTAAAGGAGATAATTGGAAAAATAAAATGCCATATATTGTGGCTGTGGAATTAGTTAAAGAAGGCTTAAAAGATTTAAGTTTTAATAAAGAAACAGAGAAAATAGAATTGTGCCGTGGAAATATTTTTGATAGAGTAAGAGATTACTTTGATGAGGAAGAAATTAAATACGAGCCAGCTATTATAGATGGAAAACTACAAGATGCTGTAGAAGGTAAACTAGTAGAACATCTCCGAGAATTGGGGGTTAGATCAAAAAGATTAACCATAAAATCAGGAGCTAAGCGATACTGGATTTTATTTAGTTGGCTCAGCTATGATTTTTACAAGAGAGAAAAATATGTTAAAAGTGGGTTTAAAAAATGGAAAACCGTTTGGAGAGAACGTGCGATAGAAAAACATGAAAGAATAAAACGAGAAAGGAAAAGAACCTACAGATAATTTATTAAAATAAGAAAAAAGAGATCCCCAAAAAAATGAAAATTGTAATATTTGCACCTCATCCTGACGATGAAGTTTACGGCTGTGGTGGAAGTATCTTAAAATGGATTGATGAAGGACACGATGTTCACATCATTTATGTCACAGATAATCGCGCTTTAATTTCATGGGGGCTAAAAGAAGATGAACTTATTGAGGAGGAGGCAAAACAATTTCTAAACTTGGACGAAGATGAAATCGCTGAAATTGGTTTAAAAGAGGCCGAAGATGTTGCAAAAGCTTTTGGTTTTGTAAAAAGTAAAGTGCATCTCCTTAAATTCCATGATCAGGATGCTATAAATCAAATTGAATTAGGTATTTCTTTATCTAAAGAATTTTTAAAAAATACAGATATTATTGTAATACCTAGTTATACGGATAGTCACCCTGATCATCATGCAACTCATCTGATAGCAAAAAGGGTAGCTAAAGAGCTTGAGTTAAAAGATGTAGAATTTTATGTGTTTTATATGAATACTATGAATGTTCCAAAAGAAAAAAGGGGTATAATTAGAATAGCTGAGTATAGAGAAAAATTATATGGAATAATGTCACTCTATAAAACACAGTTATGTCTAAAAGCTGCAAATTTTGGCTGGGGAACATTAAAACGAAGAAGATCAGAGCGGTTTGGAATATTCAAGCTTGAAGATATAGAAAAATTTTCGGATTTTTAGCTGAGTTTAGTTCCACAATCTTTACAAACTTTTGTATTGGGAGGTAAAATAGCCCCACAAGCAAAACAGATCACTTTATCTGAATTACTAATCCCCTCTTGATCTGCGGATTCTTCTTCTGGCTTTTTGATAACACTCATATCCATTTCTTCGCTAGCTTTCTTCGCTTTATCAACGTATTCAGGATCATGAGGGGTAAGGATTTTAAAATCTTTAGAAGCTGTTATTTCCTCAAAGCTTATTGGCTTATTACTACTAGGGTGGATATCTACTTTTTCAAACCAATCATCGTCCTTTAAAAAAGAAGAGTCAGTTTTATCAGATGATGGCAAATCAGTTTGGATAACATCAGATTCTGGTTTTATCTCATTAATATTTTCAGTAGATTCTCGTATTTGGATATCATCTTCAAGAGGAATAGGCTCTTCTTCAATAAATTGTACTTCTTTGGGTGCCTTTAAACTTTTAATATGTTCAAAAATTTGTTCTGTCCTGGTAATTAGCATATGTATAAAAGGAGCTTCTAAGCTTGGATCTTTGGATGCATTTATAGTCATTTCTGAAATCTCAATCCATAGTTTTATCGCTACTTCACTGTTATCGTGTTTTTCAAAACTTTTTGCCATTGCGATTTTGGTTCCAAGCTCTTTATTAAATTTAGCTATATCCATAATGAAAATCTACTTATTTTTTATCATTAGATAATATCAACAAATCAATTCAAATATTTATTAATTGTTAAGTTTTGCATAATAACAATAGTTTAAATTTTAAAGGGAGTCCATTTTCTATGATAATATAATTAAGGATTAATATAAGTTAATTAAGAATATACTTTATTCATCCAGAGTGTAATCGTTATGTCTATAAGACCATTCTCAACCAATGAAATTGATAATTTAAGGGAAGTTATTGAACAAAATGGATTTAGATTAAATGGTCTCATTAAAGATTATTTTAGATATAGTATTTCAAAAAATAAAATTCTGATATTTACACTTAAGATTCCCGTGCATCTTCCAATACAATTGAATGTTCCCCTTGAAGTTGCGAGTTTTCAAATTTCTATTGCATTTCGATTTTTTCATTTAAATCAAAACATGTATAAATTTGTATTATCTCTCATGAAATTGTTAAAAGAACTGTCTCTTCAAGTATCAATTGAACATAAATTTCCAATTCAAGGGAAGGAAAGACAACTCGTAGATGTATTAAATTTAGTTATACCAGAAATAATCAAAGATGAAAACGATCGTGCGTGGATAAATCGTATTAGGATCTCATTAATGAATAAAAGAGAAAGATTTAAAGAATTTGATAATGTAAAAATTAAAGATATCTCAGAATCTTTAATAAAATCTGGATTACATCCAACATTTAATGTACCATGGGAATTAATAAATGGTCTTCCAAAATTAAGAACTGCTGAAACATTATTTTATTCAACTGAAGAACCTGAATTTTTTATATTAGAAAAAGGATATTTTACTTACTTTAAAGATTTGGAGTATGAAAAATTTTATTTAAGAACCTTTTATGAGAGTTATACTCCCTATTTATTAAATGAGATATTTGATGATAATCCAAATTTATTAGAAGTGTTTGTCGAGACTTGGATTAAATTTGCGCGTTTATTGTTAAATTCCGCTATTGAAATAATTGACTCAATAGAAACTAATCAAAATGAATTTGTTAATTTTAGACCTCAAAAGATACTGGATTCGATTAATTTTGAATTTAAACAAATCAATTTTCCTCTCTCTGCTTTATATTATGAATGTAGCACTTCCAAGGAATTATATTCTCTCCATAATGATCTTTTTAACACTCCTCCTACGAGTTTTGAAGTTATTGAATATGTGAATTATCTTACAGAAGCAGAATCGCTTAGAAAAAATTATAAATTTCAGGAAGCATCGAAAATTTTGGAGGATTCATTGAAAATTTTTAATAAATATAGACAAAAAAAAATCGTCGTATCTATACTACTGCAATTAAGAAAAATTGCCTCTTATTTAAATCAAAATAAAGCTGAAATAAATTATCTAATAAACGCATTGGAAATTGCAAAAACAGGTGAAGTACCTTTGCATTTTGTTATTAGAATTCATTATCAATTAGGGAAGACTTACTTTAAACTTAAGGATTATAATAACGCACTGAAACACTTCTTAATAATTTTGAATTTTCTAAAAGAAGAAAGAAAATTATTTAATAAAATTGAATATGAAGGATTAGCTTCTCTCTATACTGGAATAAGTTATCTAGAACTAAGTAAAATACATGATTCACAAATATTTCTAAAAAATGCGTTCCAAATCGGAAATAATTCACCCAAAGTAAAATTGAAATACCACGTATTACGGGAGATATATTATAAATATAAAGAAAAATATTCACAAGCTCAAAAGTTGTTTAAAACAGCAGTTTCTGGAAATGAAATAAATAATACACAATATCAAAACATTATATTAGATTTACTCTTAGAAATAGGAGAATTCCATATCCATCATCGAAAAGATACCAAAAAAGCTTTTTATAATTTAGAGTTAGCTAGTAAGCTTCTCTCTAAAAAAACGCTTTCAGGATTAAAACGATCTTTAAGATGGACTCTTCTTATGGGAGATTTTTATAAAATTATGATTAACGATAGCGAAAAATCCTCTTATTATCTTGGACAAAGCAGAATAATCAGGTCTCAATTAAACACAATTGGAGTAATTGAATAAGCGCTCTCCTCAGGAGATTGGAAAAAAAAGAAAAGTTACTTTGAATTCTATTTCTTATATACCAACACGGAGATACTTAAAAAGAAAACGCTAATGATTAAAAATAATTTGAGAAATTGATTGAACTTTTATTTTCGTTTATATGAACTCCTTTTTGCACCCAGCGAGTCAGTCTGGCCGCCGTAGATTTCTTTAACTACTCGCTTATTATATATTTCTCTATAACGCATCCTTGGAGGTTTCTTCTTCCTGGAATTAACTCCTGTTCTTGCTACTCTAGGAGTTTGTTGGCGTACCTTGCCTGCTTTTGTTAATGAACCATGTGAACCGGGCATTTTATTTCAATTTTTTTTGTATTGTTATTTAATTGAATATTAATAATAGTTTATTGCTAATTTAAAAGCTTATTAAACACTTAAATTTTATCATTTTAGAAAATTTACTAAAAACTGATATCAAATTCTAATGATTGCGGACGTAAAATTTATAGTATAAAGAATCGTAATAAGAGAAAGATATACCTAAGTTTATTAATGCAGCTATAGCCCAATAGAAGATAATCTGCGAAAGTGATTCTCCAAAATAAGCATATCCTATAAAATATACCGCAAAATACCAAATACTACATAGTATAAAATAATGTGGATACCAGGTTTGACGTAAAGTAGCTCTTTTTTTCTTTAATATATAAATGTCTACAATAAAAGGGAGCAAGTGAATATAATCCCAATATACCTGATACAAGAAAACAGCCAAGTAAATAATTACTCCGGCAGTAATCAAGGATGTATAAATTAAAAAATTATTCACATATGGATTATCACGATAAAAGAACCATGCAATTGCGAATGAGAAATACCATTGACTAATAGTGGATATTAAAACAGCAGTACCTGGATCCCCATGGTTTACATCTTCGCTATGCAAGGCCACTTCAAGTGGATGCCAACTTAAGGGAAATACAAATTGGTACAATAATGAAATAATAGTAGCAATTAATATTTGTATGATTGTTATGTTCCTGAGGCTTAAATCACTTATTTTTTTCATAATGAAAAAAATGTTTTTTCGTATAATTTTATAAGGGAAAAATTTGGATCATATTAAATCTATCTATTATTGTCCAGAAAAGGATGATGATTAACTTAAAATATACATCAATAATTATATACTATTAAGCCTTGGGGACTTGGCGAAGCTCGGTATCGCGGCAAGAAAATGATGAAAATCTTTTTCCCGTATGGCTCCAGATCCTATAAGCAAAATAGGTGCAGATACTTGTTGATTAATTGCTTAAATTAGTCAGATCATTTGGTCGAGGGTTCAAATCCCTCAGTTCCCATTTATTTTTTTATTAAGCAACCATACTAGAATTCTTAAGAAATATTAGATTGTAAGTAATAATTTTGGTCTTTTTCTAAAACCTTAAAATATTTTGATAAATAACCTAGCATCATTTCTATTTCATTTTTATGACGTTTCTCTGAAATTAAAAACTGAAAAGAAAGTTCTAATTCATCAATAATTCTAATCCAATTAATTTGCTCAAAGACCTTTAATATATATAAACTATAATCTTCTTTAGAACCGTATTTTTTAAGATCTGATTCTACCTTTGCTAAGCATTCGTTGAAATCATCTTGGTTTCTAAATGAGATAATATTATGATTATTATCTGAGAGGCGCAGCCAAAAATGAGGAGATCCATGTTTTATAACTCGGAATAAATTGATCACATACTCCTTATTTTTTTTTGCTAACTTAGTTCTAGCCTCTATCGCCTCTTCCTTATTAAAAAACAACTCGTCTGTAGTAAATTTTATTCGAACATACTTATCTTCCCCAGAATAATGGAACTCCGTAACTTTAAGACCAACCAAACCTATTAAGGCTACAGCAAATTTTACATTATTGATGTGTAAAAATCTATAATTTCCAGAATATTCTACCATACCATCAAATCCTTTATTGCCTTTTTTTGGATATACCTCCCATCTCGCGTCTTTTATTACATTGTTCTGAACTTGGCGATTTATTACCCTTGCGAAAAGATTTTTAATACTATCCATAGAATAAGGTTCTATACTTTTCGAAACCAAATTTGCCATATTGTAAAATATTTGCTGGTCAAAAAAAAAATCTACAGGTGTAAATGAGCTCATTATCATACTCGCCTCCACGAAAGGTAACGAGAAACGAGCTTCTTCACCATAAAATTTATGAATTTCACTATCTGGAAAGTGCTCAAAATCTATAAGACTCTTTCCCCGTTCAAATATCTTTAATATATTTTCCATGACGCTGCAATAGAACGCCGATATGCTTTTATAATCTTCATCATCAGGATTTTTTTTATGCATAACACTTACGTATCTTCTAATCCAATCTTTCAAAGACGGTGAAATTGAAATGGTTTGTTGAGAGGTTTTTTTATCGGACAAATATCTTTTGTTAGTCATAATTCAAATCAACCCAAATTTCTATAATTAATATTAGATAAAATCTTATATAAAACATTTTCTTTTAAAGGTAAAACAAAGGAAATTAATCATTATTCCTATTCTTAGATTCATTTTTACTATAATATATCCTATTGGATGTAAATTTAACCAAATTACTTTTTTTATTTAGCTTCCAAAGTCTCAATTAAAGTAAATTTTAAATTTTAAGCAATAAATTAACAAGTATGCCTCATCGAATGGGTGCTGGTAGAGAGCATCCTCAGACCCATTTAATTCATATAATCTGTATTACAGGATTTATAATAGTTAGTGTTTCTGATTCAGTAATCTTAAACTTCTCAACGTTTCTCATAAATTTTATTTCCCCCATAGTTAGATTTATTCTATTTGTTATTTTTTTAGTAATTGCCCTGCTTTTTTTTAAGTTATCTGGTAACGCTGTTTTTCCACATGATCAAGAAGAAAAACCTTTAGCAAAGACAGGTATTTTTGCTCACGTTCGTAATCCAATGTACCTTGGAACACCCTTAATATTCATTGCATTTATATTTTTAACATTATCGCTTATTTCAATAGTGCCACTTATAATAACAATGGTTTTATTTAACAATATGGTTAAATTTGAGGAGAAAGATCTCGAAAAGATATTTGGGCAGGAGTATTTAGAATATAAAAAGAAGGTACCAAGGTGGTTTCCTCGATTGACTCCTGCGAAATTTGAAGATTGATTGATAAAAATTGAAATAATTATTAAATGTAAATTTCTACACCTCTTTTTTCTAAAATTCTTAGAACTTCAGAATTGATTCTAATTTTATTTCGTCCTAGATTTAATTCTTTGAGAGCTCTCAAGTTCTTCATTGAATCTGGAAGTTTTTCTAATTTATTCCCTTCCAAAATAAGTTTTTCAAGGGATTTAAGGTTTCCAATTGACTCCGGGAGAGATTTTAATTTACAGGCCCACAGATTAAGAAGTTTCAAATTTGTTAAATCACCAAATGAATCCGGGAGTGAAGTAAAATTACTTTGATAGATATATAATTCCTTTAATGATTTAAGTTTACATATACAGTTTGGAAAAGATTTTACCCAATTAAAACCTAGATATTCAAGAGAATCAAGGGAACATATCGCTTCAGGAAGGGTTTTAAACTTTGCCTCAAAAAGCCATAGTTTTTTAAGGTTTTTAAGATTTTTTATTGATTCTGGAATAGTTTTTAAACTAAGAGTAAAGCCTAAATCAAGAATCTTTAATAATTTTAAATTTCCAATTGAGGGTTGCAGGGCTTTTATTGGAGTATAATTTAAGTATAACTCTTCGAGTGATTTTAAACTATAGATAGTATCAGGTAATTTAGTAAAATTATTTTTTTCTAGATTTAGAATTTGAAGTGAAGATAAATTTCTTAGAGTTTCTGGAATTTTTTTCAAATTACAAGCAGAAAGTCCAATTCCAGAAACTTTATTAACTTTTATTGAAAACTCCATTTTAGCAGTCCAATTCTTACTAGTATTTTGAGTTATTTTCTTAGTAAGGGAAAATTTCCTTTTTTTTTTAACTAGAGTTTCAAGTTCTTTTAGAACCTTGACTTCTGACTTTAGAAGTTTTACTCCCCGAAATAAAATCAATTGATCTTTTTCTTTCATATTTCTCATTTAGTTATTTTCTGTAGTTATAAATTATTTCCCACATTAGAGAAATGCCTCTGGGATATTCGTGATTCCGTGATTCCTGAGTCTCTGAAAAGGCTCCATCGCTGTATGCCATTGGATTATTTATATTCCAATCATACGCATAATTTGATGAATCTATTGGAATTTTAAATAAAATATTGCTAACTGCATCAATTATAGCTAATTTTGAAAACCAAGTTATATCTTCATTTTCTACCAATCTTATGCCATAGAGATTTCTTGTACAAGTGTAATATGTATTATCAAACTCAGACTTGATTAATTTCACAATCTTTTCAATTATCGGATCTTTTATATCTGTCAATGCTACATATAATAAAGGATCAGCGGTAGCTATTGTTCTTTGATCCCAGCCAGGATATGACGTATCTAAAGAAACTGGAATATATTCATATTTTTCTTTAGTATATTCCAATGTATCAAGAATTTTTTCTGCTTCTTTTTGCAGGATTTTTTTATTTTCATTTTGTCCAACAACCTCACTAAGTTTACAGCCCATAATATACGCTATGCATTCTTTAATTCCTAAATAAGTATTTAATGGGGAATTGTATAATGTCTCAGATAAATAATAGGTCGTTGCTGTATCTATATTAGCAATACCCCTATTTCGGAAACCTCTTTTTTTATTCGCTATTAATAGTCTGAAAGCAGTATCATAAATCTCTTTTAAAAATTCTTTATCTTTAGAGATAAAATAATACCAGTAGAGGAGGATTGTAAAATTAGCGTTATCTTCCACAGGAATAATATTCTTATTAGAGAATTCTCCTGATATTGATTGGTCAAAACCCATATTTGATTTTAAATAAACAAATCCATTATTTTCGTTGATTGTAACATATTTTTTCCATTCTTCTAATTGCAATTTCAAAGTCCAAGGAAATAATTTCGCAAGCAACTCTACTTCCATTGCTATATCGATTGAAGAATTCATAGCTTTACAACCTTGCCAAACGTAATACTCTGGGACTTGTGTATCTGAAATTAAAAGCCACGTATTTGCCAAAAAAGTTCTAAAAGCAATAGCTATTAACATTTTTTTCTCAGAAGATGCTTTAAAGGATAATAATAGTTTTTCAAATTCATTGGATTCTTGTATTATAATCTTATACTTGCTTTCTGCATAATTTAAGACCTGTTCAATATTTAGGAAGAACTTTGTATAATAAAATTTTAATTTTTTAGGTTTTTTCTTATCAAATTTATTCAAAAGCACGTATCCATCTGTAAATCCTGCATATATATATTTGTACTGTAATTTTTCACCAGGTTTTAATGCCATTTTCGAAGAAAATCCTTTAAACTTTTTTTTATCGTCGATATAGTACACATCAATTTCCTTTTGTAAGCTTCTTAAAACTAGTTCCTTTTTTCCTTTATCTATGTTATTAATCCCTTTATCATCATAATAAATATCTTCGTTAATTAACAAGCCATTTAAGTCAAACGCAATGAATGATTCAATGTTTTGCTTAATTTTTGAATTGTTTTCTATGGTAATCTCAATATAGAAGAACGGTGAGTTCAGGATCTTTATTTTATCATCGTTTTCCAAGTCTGGTGCATAAGTAATGGGGGATTTAATTTCAAAATGTACCATCAACTCAGAAGAGTGGACTCCAATTAATTGTATTGAAGTTAAACCGATCATTAATTCTTGGTTAGCTAAATATGAATCTAAATTTGAAAAATAAAAGCCCTCTTCCTCGGAACCTCCCGATTTTAAATAAAACTTGAGTTGTTGTAGCTGTTGTTTTTCATAATTCCTTTTACTATTATGACAAACATCTATTCCTAAATTTCCTGTTTCGATTGAGTGTTCTGAAAAATTAAGATTTAAAGTAAGTCTTGAACCCCAACGAGAATTAAAAAGACATAATTTTGTATCTTTTTTAATTATCATAATTTTTGTATAAATTAATCTCTGAAGAAAAAAGTAATAAATAATCTTTTCAAATTATAATATTAAGTATAATTCAGTTCTTTATTAATCAATATGTATAAAATTGAAAAAATTGGAGAAAATATTTTCTATATTAAAGCACTTGGGACATTTCCAAAGTCAGTAGCTGAACAATTTATAAAGGAATTCAAGGAAAAAATTGAAAATTTAGAAAATTTCTCGGCTATCATTGATGGATTAGATTTTATCCTTTTAGCGATGAAATCTTTTGATACAATCTTAAAGTTATTAAAAGAACTCAATACTAAACTAGTTAAATCGGCTTATGTTTCAAAGAGCCCCGTTTTAGTAAAAGAGTTCGAGATTCTCTTAGGACGGGCGGATTCACCCAATAGAACAATTGTAGATAATCTAGACGATGCTAAAAAATGGATTGGCATAAAAGATATTGTAATTAAAAAAGATTGATTTTATTTTAGATTTAACCTTGTTTTACACAACTCAACCGCGTTTGGATTATTATCCGTTCCAATCCATCTTCTATTAAGATTTTTTGCCAATATTAGGGTTGTACCAGAACCACAGAAAAAGTCTGCCACAATATCTCCTTCATTTGAAGAAGCTAAAATTATCCTTTCAAGTAGTTTTTCTGGTTTCTGAGTAGGATATCCTAAATATTCTTTTGATCTTGTTCTAGTTTGATAAGAATAAATATCATTCCATACATCTCCTACTAAATTTCCAGGTCTTTCATCTAAGTATTGTCTTCCGCCACGTCTTTTTCTGTAAAGACGACCATTCTCATCCTTAAATCTAAACATTTTCTTTATATAATCTTCCCTATAAGGAGTATACTGTTTATTAAATGTAAAATCATTAGATTTGGTGTAATGTAAGATATTATCGTGCTGACGTACCCATCCCTTTACTTGGCTTTTAAATCCTGAAACACTTCCAACATTCCAAATTATTTCTCTTCTAAAATTCTTTCTTCCGAAAATTTGATCACATAATAGTTTTAGATCAAAAACTGCGTTGTTGTCGCAATGACAATAAAAACAACCCGTCCCTTTTAAAATTCTATACATTTCTTGGATTCGAATCTTCATGAAATTTAAGTAATCTTCTAATGATGACCATTTGTCTGAAAACTCTTTATAATCGACTCCAGTAAAAAAGGGAGGATCAATATAAATTAAATCAATTGTCTCAGAATCCAATTCCCTTAAAAACTTCAGATTATCGACTAAATAAACCATATTAAATTCCATGTAGGAATTAAATAGAATAGAAAATTAATAAATATTATGAATAGCGAGCGATTAAATAAGAAATTCTTGGAAGAATTTAAAGATTATAATTTCTCAGTGATAAAAGAAAATAAAATATCTTTAGTTGGCTCCATAACTAAAGCTAAAGAATACTTCATCAAGATTGAGTCAATTCTTCAAATTATTCATAAAAAACTTGTTTCAATTTGTAGTATCGATGGTCTATTAAACAAAGAGCAATTTTCCAATGAAGAATGGGATCAACTACAAGAAATTGCTCTTAAGAAATTAAATGATCAAGAGGCAATATTGGTCTTAGATGTAGATGGATATATTGGAGAGCAATCAAAAGAAGAAATAGAATTTTTTAATGATAAACTAAAAAGACCTATCTATTATTTATCAGATTTGAAAATTTAACTTTATAGCTATGCTACAGTCACTCAACTCTAGTACTCTCATTAAATGTTTTTATAATTTCCATTAAAATTCATTAAACTAATAATGTCATATATTTTTAAAACAATGTTTAAAGATTTTTACATAGGAAATAAATTTATTCCTAATTTTTGATTGAAAAGAGGCCTTAAGGTAAAAATGGAATTGTTCCAGGTCTATTGGGACGAAGAAAGGAATTTATTTTTGGAACTTAAAAAAGATCAACTGGAAAATCAACTATTTCTTCCTGGTACAATCAAGCGGATCAATCTTAAGTATGAAATCTCTCGTAATAATAAAAGAGATCCGTGTTTTAGGCAAGAACCATATTTAATTTCAGTCAGAAATTTCTATTTCTTCAATGAGTTTATAGCTTTTTCTATAGATATGAGTGAAATTAACGATACTGATAATCTTCAGATTAAAATCGTTAATATAACCATATTTCTGTATTCTGGAAAGAAAATAGAATATACAATCAGTACGACATTCATTATGTCTGAGATCTGCGTTAACGATGATTGCTATTCCAATTTTAAGTATGAAGAAATTAAAACGGAAAATAAGACAGAAAACTCGATTTTACATGAAAAAATATTTCAGGAAATAGAAAAAGATTTAAAGAACAATAAAGAGAGAAGCACCTTTATCTATGAAAAAAAAGCTATTAATAATAGTATTAGTCATGACCTCTTGGTAAACCTTGTAAGTGGAAATACAGAAGCAATAAACAATATAGTAGAACAATTAAAAGAACTTAATTCAACATTAAAGAATATGTCTTTGAATAGTATTGGTTATGTTTCTCCTGGATTATCCCAAACTGGGCCACCTAAACGAATGACAACCTGGAAAACCAATCCTACTTTATCAAAGTCTAGTTTAGCGATTAAGGCTCCAGGGAAATTACCCTTCTTACCAGAATTGAAAGAAATAATGAAGGATGACGATTCGTTTCATAATTATCTAAAGCCTATGAGTGAAGAAGAACTTACAGAAATTATGCTCGATGATGAGGAATTAGAGAAAAAACAAGAAATCACTATAAAGAGACAAATTAAAAGATTAGAAAAAGAGTATCCTCAAGAGCTACTTTTACAAAATTTAAAAGAACCGATATAAGATTTACTCTTAGTTGAAAACTAAATTTCTGTTGTGAATTCCTAAATATTTAATATCTACGATAAATAATAACAACTATAATCATTAAACATTAAGAAGAGGTTTTTGAAAATCTTTATAAATTACTTTATTGGTACTGCTGGTTCCGGAAAATCAACAGTTACGGGCGAGTTAAAGGAATATATCGTAAATAGAAATCCAGAGGCATCGGCAATCACTATTAATTTAGATCCTGGTGTTAAAACAATGCCCTATGTCCCTGATATAGATATAAGAGATTTTATCATATTAGAAGAAGTTATGGAAAAATACGGACTAGGTCCCAATGGTGCTATGATTTTAGCATCTGATCTTATGGTGAACTTTTTAGATGATTTAAAGTATGAAATTGATGAGTATAACGCCGATTGGATACTTGTAGACACAGCAGGGCAGCTCGAGCTTTTTGCCTTTAGGGAAACTGGACCATTAATAGCAAGCACGTTAGGTTTTGGCTCTATTCAAAGAGCTGTCTCCTTTCTTTTTGATTCGAATTTTGTACTTAGACCTAATGGATTTATTTCTACACTCCTCTTAGCTGCTTCCGTGCAATTTAGATTTAGAGATATTCCTCAAATTAATATACTTTCTAAGATGGATCTTTTAGATGATGATCAAATAGATATGATAATTAATTGGTCGCAAGATTTTCAAGCATTAGAAGAATCAACTAGTGAAAGAGAAAAGGGACTAATAAGAGAATTGTCAATGGCTTTGTCTGATGTATTTATTCAAATGGGTTCTACGGCAGAGCTAATACCAATCACAACTAAACATGAGAGTGGTCTAGATCTATTATTTGGGTATTTACAAAGGGTTTTTGACTCCGATGAATCTAAATTTTATTAGTACTCAATAAATTTATTAAAATTTAAGTAAATTCCATTAATTCTATTATTTATTATAAAAAAGAAATAAAAAAGCATAACACATATGAAGATACTTGGTCCTATTGCTGGAATTGGTTCTCGAATGCGCCCTTTTACGTTGAGTAAACCAAAAGCATTTATAAATGTTGGTGGTAAGACCGTCCTTGATCATATCCTTACTAGATTTAGCAATACTTTTGAACCTGAGACTGAATTAATAATTATTGTAGGTTATAAGAAACGGCAGATTATAAATTATGTAAAAGAAAATTATGATAATAAGTTTAAACTTACTTTTATTGAGCAAGTTCCACGAGGTTATAATGATGATGTGCCTTATTATTGGGGTTTAGGAGAAGCTGTATATTTAGCCAATAAAAGGTTTAAAAGGAATGGTTTTAAATCAAAAGAAGAGGATAAAAGAGAGGGAGCTCTAATTTTCTTAGGAGATATGCTTATTCTTGACGAATACTCTTATTTATTATACCGCTATTATGAATCAGATATAGATGGAATTATAACAGTAATGAAAGTTCCAAAGAAAGAAGCAAGTTCTTATGGTGTTGTAATCGTAGATGAAAATAATATAATACAAAAATTAATTGAAAAACCAACGGAATTTGTTTCTGATTTAGCAATTGCGGGTATTTACGCATTTTCTAACACAGTTACTAATGCACTTTTCGATAATATAAAAAAATATTTAGATCAAAGAACGGATAGTTCTCCTGAAGTATATCTTACAGAAAGTTTACAAGATTTAGTGGATAGCGGCTTTAAGATTGCAGCTATTCAATTAAAACAAAACATATTAGATTTTGGAAGACCCTCAGAAGTATTACATAGTAATAAAATTCTATTGGAACATCAATCAACTAAAAAAGAAGATTATCAAGAATCAGACATTATGGTAGAGAGAAGTTATATTAAAAATCCAAACTTCATAGGAAAAAACACTAAGATAATAAATTCTGTAATCGGTCCCTATGTCTCAATAGGAGATAACACAATTATCGAAAATTCCATATTAGAAAGTTGTGTTATTGAAAACAATAATTTGCTTAAAAGCATAATCTCAAAGAATTCAATCATAGGGAGTAATGTAAAAGTCGAAAATATAAGTAAAGACAATTTAATCATTGGAGATAAAAGTATTTATTAAACATACTCTCTACTACTCACTTTCAAATAATAATTATTAAGAATTTTAAATTATTCTAATTAATTGAGTAAAATATTAATTAAAGTAAGACAACATAATTAACAAATAAAAAAATTTCCATATAAATTAAAATTTAAGTAACTGATGTGTTATGCCATATTATATAGCTTTTGATCTGTCACATAAACCTCGTGGAAAAATTGATGAAAATTTGTCAGAACTCCGTGATCATTTAAATGCAAATGATTTTATATGTTATAATTTTTTGGAGACTCCTATAACTCAAGAAAGATTAAAGTCATATGATATATTAGTTTTTTCTTGCCCTGATTTCTCTAAGTTTTCTAACCAAGAAATAATCGAAATAACAAGCTGGGTAAAAGAAAATGGTGGGGGATTACTATTGCTCTCACATGCAGGGGGCGATAAAGGGCGTAGTAGTAACTTAGGCGATTTAAGCCAGCAATTTGGTATTATTTTCGAAGGTGACCAAGTCTTAGATGAAACTAACAATTTTGGTGTTGAGAATTTACCATTAATTAGTGCAGATCATTTTATTCCACCTCATCCTATAACAAATGGTATCGGTGAGATTTGTTATCGTGCAGGATGTTCATTAATAATAATAGGGGGAGCTATTTCACTCATAACCTCAAATGAAACTTCTGAACCATTTTCTTCTCCTTTAATGTGCACAGCAGAATCAGAAAATGGAAGAGTATGTGCTATTGGGAGTTATGAAATGTTTAGGGATAGAACAGGGGGTGGATTACAATATGAAGAGCATAAGGAATTAGCTTTAAATATTTTTAATTGGCTTGTTTCAGATTATAGAATGGAAATCACAATGCAAGGAACAGATCGCAGCAAAATTACGACACCCCAACCTGTTTCATCAAGTTCAAACAATTTACCTGGCAGTACTTTATCCCCAATTAATTCCTCTCCAAATAATAATATAATGGAAACAATTGATATTTCAAAGAACATAACATCGAAAAATGAATTAATGACCTTATTACGAACGTTTCAAACTCAAATCAATAATATGAAATATTCAGTTGATTCGCTAATACAGTATTTTAACGTTGCTGATGATAATTTATTTGGAATGCTTCAAGAGAAAAATGATCATACCACGGAATCAATTTTCTTTAAAGAATCAGGTCTACCTTCCGATTTTATGGAGTTTGATAAAAGCCCACTTACAGATTTACCTCCTAAACCTATAGATTTTGATAAAAAAGATGATGATGGGAGTTTTATTGGATTAGAACCTATTAATCTTAATGATGTAGAGAAGACACCAGATACTATCCCAAAGTCTAATGTAGAAGTAATTTCAAAAGCAAAGGGCAAAACAGGGCAAAATAAAGAAGAATTACAAGCAGAATTAGAGGGCTTGCAAAGCAAACTAAATTCAGTTCATAATTTAATCAAATTCATTGATAAGAAACATGAATCTGGAAAATTGGATGATAAATCATATAACAAACAAACTAGAAAGTTAAATAAAGATTTAGAACAAACACAGAAAAGAATTGAAGAAATTAAAAATAGTATAGGTTAAGTTAACTCCTTTTTCTTATCGTTTTTAGGTTTAAACTCATCCGGAACATAAGGTTGAGCGTATTTGTTTACAATCTCGAAGAATTCTCTATCCGTGACACCTTTATAGATCTTTTTTAACTCTCTTTTTATTATTCGAAAAGATTCTTTTAATTCCTCTTTTGAACGCGATTCATGTTTAACCTTTACGTCGTTCACAATTTTTTTTATAATATCTTCTGGAATATCTAAATCGATAACTTTAATCTTGCTTTGTAATGCATGAATAATAGATTGTGAACCTGAAAACTTTCCTAAATAAAACTTTCGCCTTCTCCCGACCATACGAGGATTAATTGGTTCATATGTTAGAGGATGGGCCAAAATTGCTGCTATATGAAGACCACTCTCATGGCTAAAAGCGTAATCCCCTACTATTGGTTTATATGGTGATAATGGCTTACAGAAATACTTTTCACATACCTCAGATAATTCTGGTAATTTCGTTAAATCTATTCCTGTGTTAATCCCTAAACGCTCTAATATGGTTACTACTTCTTCTAAGGCTGCATTTCCCGCTCGTTCACCATAACCATTTATACATGTATGGGGGTAAGTACATCCATCTATTACAGCAGAGATCGTATTCGAAACGGCCAGTCCAAAATCATTATGAGTATGAATTCCCATTGGTATTTCTTTTTTCACTGCAGCTTTAATATCTTCTTTAAGTCTATTTATTAAATATGACGTAGAATATGGAGTTAAAACACCCACTGTATCTCCTATAATAATTCTCTCTGCTCCGGCTTCAATAGCAGTGTTACACACATTTATTAGATGTTCATAATCACAACGAGTTCCATCCTCACAAACCCAATTTACTTTTAAATTATTATCCTTAGCATAAAGAATACCTTCTTTTACCAGTTCTAATTGCTTTTCGGGAGTCTGTTTTAAGGTCTTCCTAAATATTGGAGAAATTGGCATAAATAAAACAATCTCTTCAGCGTTTGCATCCAGACAAGAGTCAATATCACTTTCTCTAGGTCTGGCAATACAGAGTATAGTAGAATTCTTAAATCCCTCGTTCATTATTGTCTTAACAATAACTAATTCTGACCTTGAGACGGCAGGAAAGCCCACTGCTATTAATTTAACCCCAATTTCGTCCATTAATTTTGCTAAATGAATTTTTTCGTCGAGCGTGAGCCAAACTCCTGGACTTTGTTCTCCATCTCTTAAGGTTTCATCCCATACGCAAACGCTTTCTGGTAACTTTATGTTTAAAGAATTTAAAGCTATTTTGTTATAATCGATTAATAACTCTTCAAGTTCTTCTTTAGAGAATTTATAACTCATATTTAATTCAACGTTTATGATATTGCTTAATATTTATAAAAATATGTGAAAATAAATAAAATAAATGATTTAATATAAAAATTTAAATTAATCTTGTTTGAAAATCATTATGATAAATCATTCTCGTCTAAATAACGTGGTTCAAGATGAGTACCACATGATTTACACACTGTTGCTTTCCAGTGTTCGACGTTTTGACAAGAGGGACATGAGTTTAATTCATAGGTTTTTTCAACCCATTTTTCTAAGCCATGTTCCCTACGATAATTTACATCCCACACTATTCGCCTTATGAAATCATCCCATTGGAAATGGTTTGTAAAATCACAGGGAAACTCATCACATTGAAAGCAACCTTCATACCCTTTTTTTTTCACGCAATCCTTAGCGAAACACGTTCTACAATTCTCTGTTTGAATTCCATCAGAGTTACAACCAGTGCAAGCTATATCTTCAACGGGAACTCCATTAGATTTCGCAATTTTTTCTTTCAAATATTGATTATTGGTTTTATGGGCTACATAGTAAATACAACCCGCACAATGAAGGCCGCAATCTGCTATTAATTCTGGATTTTCCAATTCATTCACATATAATTTGTTAATTTTATAATGTATAATTATTCAAAATTTAATTAATTATTCCAATTATTTATCGGAAATTCAATATCTAAATTTAGAATTCAACAATAAAAATAAAATTAATGTTGACCACAGTCATCACCGCAACTCAATCCAAATGTGAAAGGATTTTGAACTGGATCGGGTTCCAAACCGGTCTCAAGTATTTTTACTTTAAATTTTAATTTTTTTCCCGCATAGGGATGATTTAAGTCAACAAGAATAAAGTCTTTTTCTATAAGGCGTATCCACCCCGTTGAAGTCATCCCATTTGGTGCAACTACATCAAACTCCTTTCCAATCTCAAGGCTTATATCGCCGGGTAATTGCGAGGCATCTACCTTATTTACCAATAAAGGATCAAAATCACCATAAGCATTTGAAGGTTGAAGTATGAAATTCTTCTCCTCTCCAACTTCCATCCCTAATAATTGTTCTTCAAAACCTCTTATTATTTGACCTGTTCCTAACTGAAATTTTAGAGGTTCTCCCCCATTCTTCTCAGTACTATCAAAGGTAGTACCGTCTTCATAACTTGCTTCATATTGGATTGTTATTACATCTCCATATTTTACTGGCATACTAATCATCCTCGTTTTCTTGTTATTAGATATAAAAGAAATAAGCTTTATTACTGAATTGTTTATATTTTAGAATAATTTATTATTGGAATATTAGGAAATCTGAGCTTCCTCCTTAGATAATTAATAAAAATTAAGAAAAATTATTGGATTTAATTATTTAATGATTTTAATTTAATCTCTTAAGAAGTGATATGTCAAAACTAACTCCTGAAAAGATATTCTATGAATATTCAAAAAAGAAAATAAACAAAGATTTGACTATCACATATTTGATAACTATTATTGATGAAGGCAATGATGATCAAAACCGCATTAAATCAATTAATTTGCTAAAATACCTGAAATTCAAAGATTTAAGGATCCTTAAGATATTAGAGAATTGTATTATCTCTGAAAGTAATCAACTGGTAAGGGATTCTGCCTTGAAAACTGTTCATGACATCTATAGAGAAGATTCATCAGAAATTCTAGATTGGAGTATTGAGAATGAAAAATCCCCAATCGTAGTAAAATCACTTTACAAAATTTTGCATAAGAATTCCCGAGTTCTAAAATATCAAATTATATTTAATAGATTACTTGAAAGGCTAAGTAAAATTTACAAGGTTGATGGAACAGAAGTTAGATTTTATCTAGATATACAAGCATTGAGGAATAAATTGGAAATCAAAAATCCGTTGGCATTTCAACAGTGGCAGATTAGAGAAGATAAAGAAATAGGTTTAAGACGTTGGAGTATAACTGATTCTGTAGAAGATGTTATACATCATGGAGCATTTTGTACTATTAAAAAAAACCACACTATTGCCTTAAACTTATATTCTAACAACTTAAAACTATTACCAAGTTCTATTGGAAGTTTATTTGAATTGAAATATCTGTACTTACAAGAAAATAAATTGAATACATTACCTAAATCAACGGGAGACTTATCAAAGCTTAAAGAACTTGATTTAAGTTATAATTGTATTGAAAAATTGCCAGATTCCTTATTCAAGCTTCAAAATTTGGGAAAAATCAGGTTAAATGGTGGCAAGAACAAGGATTTTTTCAAAGATTATGAGTAATTCTAAAATGGGTATAATAAAATTTTAAATTAATTTCTTTTTTTTATTAAATTAAGGAAAAGTAAGAGGTAAAAGAAAATGGCAAAAATTATTGATATTAATAAGGAAAATATTGATGATCTTGAATTATTTTGCAAGAAGACTAAAAAAAAATTAGCGGGATATCAAAATAAAGTAAAGTGGATAAAAGAACGTTTCAAAGAAGGATTAAAGTACAAACTATTAATGGTAAAAGAAGGAAATAAAGAAACATCACGGGGAATGATCGAATATATTCCTGGCAAGTATAATTGGCGTGGTATTCAAGCTGAGGGTTGGATGGTAATCCATTGTCTTTGGGTAGTAGGGAAGCATAAAGAAAAAGGATATGGTTCCAAACTTTTAGAATGTGCAATTAAGGATGCAAAAGAAGCAGGTATGTATGGAGTTGTTGGAATGGCAGCGGATAAAGGGGGATGGCTTCCAAAAAAGAGTTTATATGAAAAACTTGGATTTGTAAAAGTAGATGAGATGGAACCTTACTTTTATTTGTATGCTAAGATTTTTGATGATAAAACACCAAAACCAAAATTTCATCCAATATTAGAAGAGAAGAAAAAGCAATATGAGAAGGAGGTGACCATTTTTTATTCTGACCAGTGCCCATATGTAGTCGATTTAGTAGAGGAGATAAAAGATGAGCCACATGGTGGTGATGTAAAACTTATTAAATTTAAGAATTATAAAGACGCTCAAGAAAATGGCATTCATCCATACGGAACTTATTGCGCAATTTGTAATGGAGAGATTTCACTCTATCAACATACGCTTAAGAAGCAAATTCAAGCAATCTTAAATGATCAGTAATGATATAGAAGAAAATGCTCAGTATGTATTTAAATATGTGATAATCAATCTAAATAAAAAAAAAAGAATTTAAAAAGCTATAATATTTTTTGAGTTACTCGGGCATTTCCATTCCGATAACACGCATGGCTTCCATCGCCGATAATACAGTTTCCACGCTATACTTAAATCCCGCTCCTATTGCTTCACCATAAAATATAGATAGCTTAGTAGCACGTGATATCGCTTCCGTAATTTTGCCATCTACGACTTCGCTAATTGCGAAAGCTTTAATCATTCCTTCACTCGAACCAGCCACTTGAACTATCAATTTTGAAATTGACTCGTCAGCAGGAAATTTAGTGATGCCTTCAATTACTTTTTTCCCAAATAATCTTTACATTTATGCAAGTTCAATTATGGATTTATCTTATCGTCTAAAATAAATTTAAATTTACACATTTCATCTCCATTAGAGAATCTTTTCAATGCAATTATTTTTCCTTTTACTCCCATTGCTTCTAACCAACCTTGATGTCGAAAATTACACGCACATTCATAATCCGAAACATCTTTAGATTTTTTTACTTCATTCCATATGAAGCATTTATTCACAATAGCAGTTCCCTCCGTTTCAGTTTGAGCAAAAAATTTGAATTTCATAACTTTAGGTATCAATAGGTCCATGAATGTATTAAACATTTTGAAGATTTTTGCCATTGAGTTTACTGTACAGTCCCTGATACCTAATGCATTTAGGACATGTCGAGCTTCGATCTTTCCCATGGAAGATACAATATTTTGGTTTAGCTCATTAGCTTCTTTAATGCCATACTTTTTTTTTGATTTTAAATACCATTGTCCATCCCATTGAGCCATACTCATTTGTAAAATAAATTTCTGTGTAGCTAAAGGAATGTCAAACTTTTCTTTTATTTTTCTCTTATCTCTAAATTTTTCCTGACTTTCAAGCATAATTAGAATTCGTAAGATTTTAATTTAAGATTAGGTATTAATTTTCCTAAATCCTTCTCAGTTGTATGTAAGGTTAATTTTTTATTTAAAGCATAAGCTATTGCATAGCAGTCATTATATGATAGAACCTGAAAATATTGACACTTTAATAAACCCGCTTTTATTATCAAAGATTGATTTAAATTAATTAAATTAATCGGATATGTATTAAGAAAAGTAGCTATTGTAGTTTCGGCTAACGTTTTCCCATTTAGTTTACAAATATGATAGAATGCTTCTGCAATAATGGGTGAAACTATATGAGCGTCAAGAGTTTTTTCTTTAATATCTTTAAACAACTTCAATATTGGTTTAGGAGGATCTTTTGAATATAAGAGTGTAATTACACCAGTATCTAAACAAGCTTGCTTTCCCATTTAAAACTCCTTTGTTATATCTTCCTTTTTACTTTTTTTCATTTGGTTTAAAATTTCAGCTTTAGTATAGGTATTTTTCCTTATTTCTTCTTCATTTTTTAATGGAATTAATTTTAACGACCCCTCATCTTCTACTACTAATACTTTATCTCCATCTTTTAGACCAAAAGACTTTCTGAATGCAGCAGGGATTGTTATCATACCTTGATTAGTGACTGTTACTGTTTTCTCAAAAATTGATTTTTCTATATTCATATCATTCACTAATTAAATTATAAAAATCCTAAGTATTAATAGATTTTCCTAAGGAATATATGCAAAACATCAATATATATTTCTGTAATCAACGTAAGGTCTAAATTTTCCTAAATTTTCTGCTTTTTCTAATTCCTCAATGTATCTAGGAAGATTCCCTCTCGAAATTTTTGCGAAACGAGTCCAATCAGTTTCAATTGCCCCTTCAGGACAAGATTGTTCACAATAATAACAGGAAATACACCCTTCTTTCTGAATTTCTGGAGGATTAGCTTCTATATCAATTGCATCTACAGGACAAATTTCTTCACAAGTTAAACATTTGGTACATACATCCTCATTAATTATAAATTTTGGAGAGATTTTTCTTAAGAATTCAGCAGTTAATTGTTCTGATTGTTTATTCCACCATGTATCTGATATTAAGACGAATTTAGGAATCAAGGTCGTATCACCATTTTGAATTTTTTTACTTATTTCACATATCTTTTCGCCAAATTCTTCGGCCTCTCGAATTTCTATTTCATCAGGATGTCCAACAGTATGCATTGGTTGAGGATAGATTTTCATTGAAGAGTCCCCATAACTATCAAATGTTCCTATTAATTGTAAACCTTTTTTCCTTAATTGCTCATTCATATAATAGAAAGTATTTCCAATTATGCTTCCATGAGTGGCAAAAATAAAACAATGTTTACCATTTAAATTGTCAAGTCTACTGATAAAAAGTTTTACATTGAATGGCTCTCTATAATAAAAAGTTGGAGTCCCGATACCTATTAGATCATAATTTTCTAGTGATTTAAAATTAACATTCTTAATTTTTTCGAGATCGCAGTCATTACCACTTTTAATTATCCCATTTTGAATCATTTTAGCAATTTTTTCAGTGCTACCTGATTGAGAAAAATAAATTATTAAAACTTTCAAGACATACACCTTATTTATATTTGTTATTTTTTAATATTATATTAAATTATCCAAATCTACGGCAGCACTGCATTTGTTACAATTGGTTACTCCACGGAATAATTTCTTTCCACACTCTGGGCATTGGTATCTTTTCTCCACAGCTTCTACCCATTTTTCAGTTCCAAGTTCTCGCCAAGCAGGAATGTTGCGTAGAATAATCTCTTTTCCAGGTTCACTTGGCCATTTTGCTATAATTTCGCATGGAAATTCAGTACATTGATGACATCCTTCAATTCCCTTATTTTTTACACAATCTTTAATAGTACATGATCGACAGAAGGGGAAATGGATTCCATCGGATAAACATCCTGTACATGCTATATCTCCCACATTTTTTGCTCCATAAGCCTTATAAAAGGGAAATAACTCTTTTTTAAATTTTATATCGTTATCCCTATGAGCAACATAAACTCTACAAACACCACAATACAAACCGCATGGAGATAATAGATCCTTTTTAATATCAACCATCTTAATTTCCTTAATAATATTGCATTTTTACTTTAATTATAATATTGATTTAAAATATTAAGATATCAATTAATCACATTGGATTAGCTTTTATAAAGGAAATTATTTTTTTTGCCAGTTCAGGTCCAATGTCGTCTTGAATAAAATGTCCCGCATTAGTGTATCGTTGATGAGGTTGTCCTTTTGTTCCTGGAATGTGGTTAGTAAAGTTTTTCTGGTTCTCTAAGGAACCCATATTGGTATCACCTTCCCCACCTAAAAAAAGAAAAGGTTTATCAAACTTACCTAAGTTTTTCCATGCTTCTATATTATTCTGATCTACGGCTGCAATCATTGAAGGAAACGTTCTAATAGCCGCTTTATATATCAAACTCGGATATGGAGCTTCATAACTAGCTAGTTCTTCGACACTAAGATTATTCAAGGTTGCAGCCTGTAAAACTTGGCTCGCCTTTAGATTAGGGTGCGTTAGACAAAAGACTATCCACCGTTGAAAAAACTTTAGATATCTTGATTGTGTTTGTCTCGATCTATCTGGATTTAAATAATATTCTGCAAGATGTTTAAATTCTATCTCCTTTAAAGAGCAATCAATCTTTATAGGATTTGGTATAAGAAATGGATTTATTCCCTTAGGGAGAATTGGTAATTGTGTATTTGCAGCAATAACTCGAGCGAAAGATTCTGGTTGGTCTCCAACAACCCGTAATCCCATTAATCCACCCCAATCTTGACAAAACAATGTAATATTCTTTAGTTTTAGGGTGGCTATGAATTTTTTAAGTCTCATTATATGCTGTTCGTAGGTATGAAAAGAGAGATCAATAGGTTTATCAGAACGCCCCATACCAATATGATCTGCAGCAATAACTCTATAACCTGCTTCGGCGAGAATTGGAATCATTTTACGGTACAAATATGACCAAGTTGGTTGGCCATGGAGTAAAAGAATAACCCCCCCACTTTTCGAGCCTTCGTCAACATAATGCATGCGTAAACCATCTATTAGAGCATAATGAGGTTCGTAAGGAAAATTATATAAATTTTCAAACCGCTCTTCCGGAGTACGTACAAATTTAACATTATCCTTAGTTGTGTAAATCTCGACTTTTTCACTTTCCACACAATCCGGCCGGTTTGGAGAATCAATAAGTCGCCAGTTTGAAATTTTAGCTGGAGAATCCCCATTAATAAACTTTTCCTTCGGAATTAATTCTGGTTGCTTAGAATCTTTTTCTTTCATATATCTCATCATATTCTTATTAAAATTAGTTCATTCATCCTTTTTAAAGATGAAGGCATTGAAAGCCGAATTATCTTTTATCACAACTGATAAAGGTAGAGTTTGAGTATAATCTCTTGGATCTTCAGCATCAGGATGAGAAGGATGTTCTTTCCGAATCACTTCTATTACTTGAGACGATGGTTCAAATATACATATTGTTCCATTTGATTTTAATATGCGTGAAAATTCACTAAAAGCAGCCACTTTATCACCCATATGATGTAATGCACCCATACTAAAGATACCATCAAAAAAGTTATCTCCAAACGGAAGATTCTCCGCCTCGAAATATTTAAAGGTTATGAGATGATCAACATTAACTTTTTTAGCATTAGTAAGCCAATCTTGTTGTGCATATTCGGGATCATCCCCTTCAGGCTCCCCAGTTATAACTTTATAATCATTTAGAGCCAGAATTATTGCCATTCTGCCCTGTCCTGTGCCAACATCCAAAATTTTAGCACCTTTATTTAATTCTAAATCCTTTACAATTGAATTTATGAAATCAAACATAAAACTAAATTGTCCACCCAATTTTTTCTTTACTTCTCTAATGTCCATATATTTTCCCTCAATCTCACAATCTTACGAATCTTCTAAAATCGCATTTTCCATAAAACCAATTCCTCTCGGTGTTGCTTTCCACCTATCTTGAGAATCCATTACATAAAGGCTATGTTCTAACATAGATAAGTGATATTTAATTTGATCAACTTCCATTTCAAACTTTTTGCTAATTTCTTCCATACTTCTCACATTATAACCGATAAAGTTTAAGAGCTCCCTGCGAGTCTTATTGGCCATACATCTCATGAGATTACTATGGTCAACTTTCTTGTCTACGCTTTCTACTTTTTCTAAAAAGATTTTCATTTCATCTTTGGTTAATTTGGATTTTTTTTTCATTTTTTCAAACTCTTCATCCATTTTGTATATCTCCTCTTCAATTCTTTAGACTTTGAATTTTTTCAATTTTAATTAAGATAATGAACTACTTTATTAAAATTAGGAGAAATTATCTTGACGTTATAGTTAATACCAATTATTAGGCTACTAACTTATACTAAAAAGAGAAGTGAAAAAAAGTTTTATTTTATTACATCCGTTATAAAACAGGTTTCTACAATTTTTATTCCTTTAATCTGGGAGATTTTCTCTTCAATTAACGGATTAAACTGTTCTATTGAATCAATTTCAACCTTCATAAAAAGCCCACAGTCTCCACTTAGGCGCCAGATATCTGTTATTTCACCAATATCCATAAGCTCCCTTAAGATCCGTTTAATTTCCTTGAAATCTGGTTCTATTTTGACCGTGGCACTGGTTTTTGGTTTACTGTTAATATTGTACTCTATGGTAAATTTTTTAATAACACCTTCATCTTGGAGCTTCTTAACTCGACGTCTTACAGTAGCTTCAGTCTTCCCAATTCTCTCTGATATAATGTTAAAAGAGATTCTACTATTGTCTTTTAATTCTTCCAAAATTTTTAAATCAATAACATCCATTTCAATTAATGATTATGATAACTTATATTTGAATTTTTTGTCTTTTTCCTATCTAAATATATAGTATCCTTTTGAAAAATATCGAATTTGTCGATAAATAAAAATAGAATTATAATAATTACGAACATTTATGTCCGATGTCACTTAATATTATAAATTTAGTCTTTATATTACATCAAAAATTTCATAAAAACAACAAGTTTAGGTTTTTTTATGAGTGAATATTTTTTTGGATTGGATTGCTCAACTCAGAGTTTAACGGGTATTATAATTGATTCTAATTCAATTATATATAGAAAAAATATCAATTTTGATAAAGAACTCTCCCGTTATAATACTAAAAATGGTGTCGTAATTTTCGATGACGAAAAAATTGTTCACTCTTATCCTCTAATGTGGGTAGAAGCACTAGAATTATTGTTTAAAAAATTGATTCGGGATAAAATTCCGATAGAGAAAATTAAAGCCATTTCCGGTTCTGGACAACAACACGGTACTGTTTATTTAAATAATAAGTTTGAAGACGCTCTAAAAAATCTAATTATAGGAAAGCCATTAATTCATCAAATTAAGGATACTTTTTCGCGTAAAACTAGTCCAATTTGGATGGATTCTAGTACAACTAAGCAGTGCAAAGAAATCCGTGAATTTGTTGGTGGTATGGAACGCACCATTAAATTAACAGGTTCAAACACGTTTGAACGATTTAGTGGCCCACAAATAAGAAAATTTTATCAAGAAAATCCATTCGATTACAATCAAACCTCAATTATACATTTAGTTAGTTCTTTCATGGCATCCATTTTATTAAGTTCAAATGCACCTATCGACACTGCTGATGGAGCTGGTATGAATTTAATGAATATAAAAACAAAGAAATGGGATGATAGAGCATTAAATGCAACTGCCCCAGATTTAAGAGATAAATTACCCCATTTGGCTAATTCTTATGATATCATTGGCAAAATATCTCCTTATTATGTTAAAAAATTTGGATTTAATCCCGAAACAATACTTATTTCATGGTCTGGGGATAATCCTAATAGTTTAATTGGAGTTGGTTTAATTAAAAAGGGTAAAGCCGCTATCAGTTTAGGAACAAGCGATACTTATTTTAGTTATTTGAAAAAATTGTATTTTGATTTAAGTGGAGAAAGCCATGTATTTGGAGCACCTACCGGAGATTATATGAGTTTAATATGTTATAAAAATGGTTCCCTAGCGCGAGAAAAAATAAAACAAAAATTCAATTTAGATTGGGTAAAATTTTCAGAAATTTTAAAAAACACACCCCCCGGAAATTATGGAAAAATTATGCTACCTTATTTCTTTCCTGAAATTGTGCCATTAGTATTAACAGCAAAAGTCTATCGCTTTGGATTTGATGATCGTGATTTAGATGGAAACGTGAGAGCGATTATTGAATCTCAATTCTTATCTATGAGACTTCATTCTGAATGGATTGGAGAGGTGCCAAAGGAAATATATGCTACAGGAAGAGCATCAGAAAATAGAGAAATTTTAGAAATAATTGCAAATATATTTAATACTCGAGTAGTTAGATTTGAAATTTCCGATTCTGCCGCCTTAGGGGCTGCGATACGAAGTGCAAAAGCATATTATGATTCAATTGATGTAAAAAAATCATGGCAAGATATTGTAGATACCTATTTAAATATACAAAAAAGTGAAATAATTGAACCAGATAAAAAATATAAGTCTTTATACGATGAGTTGCTAATTGTTTATAAAAAATGTGAAGATTATATTCTAAGAAATGGTGAAAATCCGGAGCCATTTCGTAATAAATTTATCCAAAGATTCTTTCAATCTTAATTTTAACTATTTGAAAAGAAGAATCTCATAAAAAACCTAAACCTAAAAATAACTGGATGATTAATTAAATATTATATAAAAAAATTTGAAAAACTTTTAGACTCTGCTAATATAGGGAAAATTAATATGTCAAATGAAATTCAAGATTCGGTAAAGGATGCTCTTAGAAAAATTGGACTTACGGATTATGAAATCTCAATATATCTCACATTAATCTCTAAAGGACCGATGGATGCGCGGGAACTGTCTGAACATTCAGGAGTTCCTTATTCACGTATATATAATATCTTAACACAACTCGAAAAAGATAAAAAGTGGATTTTAAAAGAAGAAGAATCGAGACCGAGTCGCTATTTCGCCAAATCCCCAGATGAGGCTTTAATTATTGCGAAGAAGCAATATAACGATGAATTTGATGAAAATTCAAATAGGGTCATCCATACACTCTCTCCAATTTATGATTCTCACAACATACCGATTAAAATCGCTCTTTACATTCATAGAGGTAAAGACGTGTGTTTAAATCGAGCATTATCGTTAATTAAAATTGCGAAAAATTCGATTTATTTAGTCTCTACTGATTTTGATTTTTTAGAAATATACTATGAAGATATTAAGAAGGCTCGGGCGAAGGGCGTTATAGATATAAAGTTATTAATAGAAAAGGATGCTTTAGAGCAACATGAAGAATTGCTAAAAAAATATGCTAAAATCGCTGAAATTAAATCCCGAGATCAAGTATTTGGAAGCTCAATAATAATTGATGAGGGAGAAGATGCGTTTATAATTCTCTCTCAAAGTTTTTTCGAAAAGTTGTCTTATTTCGGTATTCTTACAGATCATATCGCGTTTGGGGCAGCGTCTCTATATTATTTTACATATCTTTACAGTACTGCTAATGAAGTAATAATAGATGAAGATAAAGAAGATGAGGAAAAATCATAGAATCTTTTCCTATAAAATGAGTAAAAAAATTCTTTTCCTATAATATGAGTAGTTTTGAAGGTATTTTTCCCGCAACTATAACTCCAATGAATAAGGACTTCTCAGTAGATATAGAGAGTTTTAAAAATTATTTAAACTGGTTGAAGAACCAAAAAGTTCAAGGATTTGCTATTAATGTTGATACAGGAGAGGGTCCTTCATTAACTTCTAATGAAAGAATGCTATTGCTAAGTACTGCTAAAGATATTGCAGGGAATCTTAAAATCATTGCCGGTATTATTGGAGGTTCTACTGAATCAGCGATAACAGAAGCTAAAAATGCTGTATCATCTGGAGCTGATGCCTTTTTAATTTTTCCTAACGCCGCGTTTAGAGGGAAACCTCAAGATTCTAACTTGATTTATAAATACCATGAGGCTATAGCTGAAACCGAAAAAGATATTATTATATTCAATTTGCAAGATGATTTAGGTGGAGCATTATATACTCCAGAAACACTCGAAAAATTAAGTTCGATTCCTCAAGTGAAAGCAATTAAAGAGGCAAGTTTTGATATATCTATATATAAATCAGTATATGAGTTTATTAGAAAGCAGAATAAAAATATTAGCTTTCTCACTGGAAATGATAATTTTATATTGGAATCGTTTTTATTGGGCGCTGATGGGGGGTTATTAGGAAGCTGTGCTCAATTAACGCAGTGGCAAGTAGATTGTCTAAATTATACTAAAAAAAAACAGTATGAGCAAGCTAAAGAATTGTCTAATGTTTTTCAGCCCATAGTTGATGTAATCTTCATGCCCCCTGTAAGGAATTACCGAGCTCGAACTAAGTATTCATTAATGTTGCAAGGAATTATTCAAAATGATTATGTTAGACCCCCTTTAGTGGAGATTTCCGATAATGAAAAAAATTTGATAAAAACGAGTCTTAAAGAACAAGGATTAATTTAAAAGCTTCCTACCTATACTTTTTATATTGTGGATCTCTTATTACACAACCTGTATTATTTCCTGCTCTCATCAATTCGGAACATTTTGAACAGGTTATACATACTTTT
>SDBS01000423.1_pt1 | contig 40520 bp, 42 predicted proteins | sample 2277091 | NCBI WGS metagenome assembly SDBS01 (sample SAMN10404972, study PRJNA504765) | marine sediment metagenome | isolation source: marine sediment core GS10_PC15, 163 cmbsf | place: Arctic Ocean: Southern Knipovich Ridge | collected 2010
GGATTTTTGGCTTTGAGAATCAAGACAAGTCGATTGGGGTTAGGGGAAGGTTAGATAACTATCAACTATTCATTCCCCTGCTTGGCCACTACCAGATGGAGAATGCAGCTACCGCCGTAGCCGCGCTAGAGGTCTTAGCCGTAAAGGGCTTTAACATTTCCCGGGACAGTATAACTAATGGGCTGGCACGGGTGAGATGGGCAGGTCGGCTCCAGATTCTCCGCCGTTACCCGCTTCTAGTGGTTGACGGTGCCCATAACCCCGATGCCACCCGAAAGCTAAAGCAATCGCTAACCGACTACTTTAGCTTTAACCGGGCTATTCTGATTATGGGGGCATCTTCGGATAAGAACATTACCGATGTAGTCTCAGAACTAGTGCCCCTATTTAGTGAAGTTATTGTTACCCGCTCCCGTCACCCCCGAGCTATGGACCCAGCCCAACTAGAAGCGGTATTTAGCAAACACGGAGTAAAAACACGTCTGGTAGAGAATGTTTCTGAAGCATTGTCGCTGGCGATGAGCATGGCGGGGACCAAAGACCTAATCTGTGTCACTGGTTCCCTGTTTGTGGTCGCTGAGACAATTGAGGCGGCAAACAGGTGAGGTTACTTATCAGGAGAAGTCTAGATGTGGTACCGGAGGCAGCGCCTCTCGTAAAAGCTGTCCTCTGGGTACGAACAGATGTTGGGTATTGTTTTTTATCTCGGTCTTAGGAAGTCAACTCGAATTGAGTCGTCCGAGCCTGGTCAGGTAACATACTGCCCAGGATTCTCTCTAGTGCCATGGTATGACTACAAAGGTCCCAGCTGGAGAAAAAGTGGCAGGAGCAGTGCCACTTCCCGTCTCTATATTCAGTGGTGTAGTTGTTATTCTCACCACGGAAATTTACTGATAGCTCAGAGAAGGTAATTCGGTCGGTCTCTTGAGCGTAGCGTTTGGCCTTTTCAATTTTCCCAATCAGACTCGACTGCATAACGCACCTCCTTAAATGTAAGAAGCACTAAGCCCAATTCTAAGCCAGTGCTTCTTCTTCCTTAACCAGGACATGGTCATAAACTAAATACACATTGTTCACCGTTTACTCAAACCATTCCCCACTTTTCTAATTCTACTCCATTTTTGCCCCAAAGTCTAGGGGAAATCTGAGTTTTTCGACCCAAAAATCATGAGGAAATTTTAACCATCTCTTATCATGGTGGACACCATTATCTATATCCCCGGCTTCTAATTTGCCTTTAAGGAGGCTATTACTGTAAAATGTTTGTAGAAGTATTACTTGAGGTGAGGTAAATGCCGATCTATGATTACGAATGTAATCTCTGCCAATTCCGTTTTGAAAAAAGGCAGCGGTTTGATGAAGAACCGATAGATACCTGTCCCAAATGTCAGGGGAATCTTCGCCGCGTCATTCATTCCACCCCGCTTCTTTTTAAGGGGAGTGGCTTTTATATTACCGATAGTCGCCAGAGCAGTGCCCCCAAGGAAGCTACCGGAAGAGAACCGGATAAGAAACATCACAAGGGGAAGTAGGGGTGAAGGCACTCTTACAACGGGTCACCAGAGCCTCAGTTAGCATAGCTGGGGAGGTAGTAGGCAGGGTTGACCGAGGACTGGTGGTCTTTGTCGGAGTGGCTAGTGGTGATACTGAAAAGGATGCGCAATATCTGGCACAAAAGACCGCCAACCTGCGCATTTTTGCTGATGATGAGGGTAGATTTAACATCTCCGCCCTGAGTGTTAGCGGTGAACTACTGGTGGTGAGCCAATTTACTCTCCTCGCTGACACCAAGAAGGGTCGCCGGCCCAGTTTTACTAGTGCCGCAGCACCGGCCCAGGCTGAAGAATTATTTGAGAGGTTTATCACTGCGGTTCGTAACACCGGGCTTAAGGTTGAAACCGGGCGCTTTCAGCAATATATGCAGGTAGAAATTCACAACGACGGCCCGGTCACCATACTACTGGACAGCCGAGATAGATTTTAAAATGCTCCCACTATAGTAGAAAGCCCACCTTAGTACCCGCCTGAGTATGATAATGCTAATGGCGGTTGGCATTAAGCACTTTTGGAAACTATTTGCATACACAAGGGGTTGCAATTAGGCAATATCTATGGTAAGCTAAACCACGTGAAAGCCAGGTGGATGGGTCACAAACTGAGTGATTTGGGTTATCGGCTGACGCCACAGCGCCTAATGATACTAAAGGCGGTGGAAGATGCGGATAGCCACATCAGTGCTGAAGAGATATATGCCCAGGTTCGTACCCACTATCCCCAAATGAACATCTCCACGGTCTACCGGACGCTGGAGCTAGTGAAGGAGCTCGGTCTGGTAACCGAGACCGACATGGGTGACGGACGGGTGCGCTATCACTGCATGGGGAAAGGGCATCATCACCATCTCGTGTGTCAGAAATGCGGGGAAATCATTGATATGGAGGAATCAGTCGTGAAACCTCTGTGGGCTGAGATTAAGCATAAATATAATTTCAAGGTTGACATGAAACACCTGGCTTTCTTCGGCCGGTGTCCAAGCTGTCAAGTATAAAAATTTTTTGCTGCTCAGGGAAACCAGTTGCAGTTGCATTAAATTGCTTTAAACTGGGGGTATTATGGGTAATGACGAAAGAGCAAAGCTCAGGACCATGCTGAATTATTGGATTAAACATAATAGAGAGCATAGCCAGGAGTTTAGAGAGTGGGCAGATAGGGCAAGAGGATTCGGAGAGGCTGAGGTCGCTAAAGAGATGCTAAAGGCAACTCAGGCGATAGATAAAGCCAGTAAGTCCCTATCTCAAGCCTTGAAGGGCTTAGAGAAGAAGGAGCTATGAGATGTGTTTATCTAAAGCCTATATTGAGCGGAGCGGCAAGAGACAGCTGGTTATGGCAGAGATTGCCTCTATCAAAATTGAGGGTGGAAAACTTCGGTTAAGGACGCTCTTCGGGGAGCAGAAGGAAATAGGGGCCAATATCAGGGAGATTGATTTCCTGACCCATAGCATTACTCTGGAAAATCCAAAAGAATGAGATGTTTAGGATGACTAAACCTAGAATCCTAGCCGGCATTATACTGGCACTGGGGCTTACTGCCACTTTGGTCCTTGGTGGTTGCTCACCGACAACCACCGCCAAACTCAGTGTGGTTACCAGCACTTCCCTTATTGCTCAAGTAGTGAAGCGAGTAGGGGACGACAGGGTTGATGTCATCAACATCATCCCGCCAGCGCAGTGCCCAGGACACTTCGATGTCAAACCGGGTGATATTCAGAAGCTGGCTGAGGCCGGCCTTTTCCTCCTCCACGGCTGGCAGGGGGAGAAGTTTTCTCAGGAATTAATCGCCTCAGCCAATAATCCCGACCTTACCGTGGTCACGCTTGATATTCAAACTACCGAAAACCAAAACTGGATGGTACCAGCAGTTCAGATGGAAGCCGTTGATATTATTACCTCCGCCCTATGTCAGGTAGATAACGAAAACAGCGCCGCCTACCAGCAGTCGGCCGCAGAATACAAGGACAAGATTTCAGCTAAAGAAGCAGAGATAAAAGCTAAGCTGGCTGGAGAAAACCTATCCAGCATCAATGTTATGTGCGCTGAGACGCAGGCTGGATTTGTTGGGTGGGTTGGCTTTAATATTGTTACCACCTATGGCCACTCTGATTCACTTACGCCACAGGTAGTAAAAGAGCTGGTGGACACAGGTAGAGACTCAGAGGCAACCCTGATTATCGATAATTTGCAGAGCGGAAAGGATACCGGAAAGGCAATTACTGAAGAGCTCGGCAGCACCAGAATAACACTCTCCAACTTCCCCGGTGGTTTTGAGAACACCGAGACCTGGGAAAAAGCGATAGATAAAAATATTGAGCTGATACTAGCAGCGATAGCCCATTAACGATATATCGGGCAGGAAAGGTTGTACCATGAGTAGTATGGTCATAAATATTGAGAATGCGGTGGTCTCTTATCGGGAAGACGTTGCCCTCCGCGGCGTATCCCTTAAGGTAAAGTGGGGAGAGTTTGTAGGCATAGTTGGCCCTAACGGTGCCGGTAAGACCACCCTGCTGACGATAGTTAATGGGTTAGGTAAGCTACTAAGCGGACGGGTATGGGTATTAGGAGATTATCTCACTTCAGGTAACGGCCATTCTTTAAGAAAGAAGGTGGGCTATGTCGCCCAGATTCAGAACATCGACCCCAGGATGCCAATGAATGTTCGTGAGGTAACCATGATAGGACGCTACGGGCTTTTAGGCCTACTACGAAAACCAAGCAAGCACGACTGGAAAATTGTGGACGAGCTTCTGGAATTGGTGGGTATGACCAATCTTGCCCGGCGACCCATCGGTCATCTCTCCGGGGGTGAGCAACAACGCGTTGCCATCGCCCGCTGTCTTGCCCAGGAGCCACAAATATTTCTCCTTGATGAGCCTACCGCTTCTCTAGATTGGCGGGCAAAAATAGATATTTTGGAGTTGGTGAAGTTGATTCACAATTCACGGCACCTGACTACCCTGCTGGTGACTCATGACCTCGGCGCTCTGCCTATCGCCTGTAATCGGGTGGTACTGATGAAGGAGGGGTTTATCTGGGCTGAGGGGACTCCCGAGGAAGCGCTTACTGATGAAAAACTCAGCCAGTTATATGATATCCCCGCCTCAGTAGTTGAAGCGAGGCGGGAAGAAGCCATTTTAGTTTAGCATTGCAGCAGAATAGCGTCTCGCTATTCTGCTCTAGCATTAAGGAGTTCCCAGCGTGGACCTATCCATCTTTGGCTACCAGTTCATGCAGAACGCCATCCTTTCCGCCTTTCTCGGTGGTGTTGCCTGTGGCGTAATAGGTGTTTTCGTCGTATTGATGCACATGCCCTTCATCGGTGTGTGCATGTCGCACGCTGCCTTTGCCGGGGCTATGCTCGGCCTGTGGCTGGGCTTTAACCCCCTGCTCGGTGCCTTTGGTTTTTGTCTCATCGCCGCTGCCATCATTGGTCCCCTCGCTGACCGCGGGGAGCTTAGTCCCGACACCTCAGTCGGGGTTATCTTTTCTCTTATGCTGGGGCTTGCCTTTCTCTTTATGGGACTGATTCCGGGCACCAAATCAGGAGCCCTGGAGATACTGTGGGGGAGTATTCTCACCAATACCAGAAGTGATGTCATGTTACTGGGCATAGTCGCCGCCGTAGTAGTCGGCCTGGTTATTGCTTTTTATAAGGAGTTTCAAGCCACCATTTTCCATCGTGATATGGCTCTAGCTGTCGGTATACCAGCTACCGCCATTTTCTACGGCGTTCTGTTTTTGACCGGGGCTACCATAACCGCCTCGCTGCGCCCTATTGGGGGGCTGCTCATCTTTAGCCTTATTCTGAATCCCGCTGCGGCTGCCTATCAGCTTACTTACAGCATGAAGCGGATGTTCCTCCTCTCCGCCGGCTTCGGTGTTCTTTCAGGCTGGATAGGCCTGCTTATGTCATATCTTTTTAATATTCCCAGCGGCGCTACCATAGTCATTACCTCCTCGGTAATATTCCTAATCGCCAATATCTTCTCACCGAAGAAGAAGGTAAAGCGCTGGCAGAAGCAATCATTACTTGAGGAGAAGCAGTGACCAGGAGATTCTTTAACCAGAGAGCCGCTACCTGGGATAAAACCTGTTCCGAACCGGATGCGGCCAAGCTGGAACAAATGGTTGAACGCCTGAATATTAAGGTCGGTTCCACATTGCTTGATGTGGGGACTGGGACCGGTGTCTTCCTTCCCCTTCTTTCGAGTAAGATTGGCCGGGAGGGACAGGTAGTTGCCCTTGACTTTGCTGAGGAGATGTTAAAAAAAGCCCGGTCTAAGCGCCTCGGGGGGGAGATTTATTACCTTCAGGCGAATGTCACTAGCCTCCCTCTTCGCGGGGAAATCTTCGATGTCGTTGTCTGCTATTCCAGCTTTCCTCACTTCCAAGACAAGCCCGAGACTCTTATAGAAATGAACCGGGTGACTAAAGATGGCGGTAGACTATTAATCTGCCATACCTCAAGCCGAACTGAAATTAATGGGGTGCACCGACAAATCCCGACTGTAGAAAATGATACTATTCCTGATGAGAGTGAGCTACGAGGTATGCTGTCACGAGCTGGATTTGTTGATATCAAGATAGATGACAGCGCCGATAGTTATCTGGCCAGTGCTAGAAAGCCGTAGACTGACTCAACCCTCCCCAACTAGCTTAATTGTCTCGGGCTCAAGTTCCAGGCTGAAATCCAGTGCCCTTGGGGAATGGGTAAGGGCACCGATAGAGATTATGTCAACTCCGCTCGCAGCTACCTCCCGGACATTATTCAGGATAATACCCCCTGAAGCTTCTATCTTAATATGGCTGGGGATTAAGTTCCTAATGCGGTGCATTTCATCCGGGTTTATGTTATCCAGCATGATTATATCCGCTCCGCCACTAGCTGCCGCCCGGGCTTCCTCACTGGTGCTGACCTCAACCTCAACCGTTAAGCCCCTGGGAAGCCTCTGCTTAGCCTTAGCCACAATATCCTCTAGGCTCATACCACGAGCACGCAGGGCTGCGATATGGTTATCCTTAATCAGGATGCCATCACCCAGGTGGAGGCGGTGATTTTGCCCACCACCGACGCGTACGGCATACTTTTCCAGCAGCCGGAGACCCGGGGTGGTCTTACGAGTATCACTAATTTTGACCCTGAGCCCCTTTACTTCGGCTACAAATTGAGCCGTATAGGAAGCAATACCACTAAGCCTACTTAGGAAATTGAGGGCTACTCGCTCCGCCTTGAGGATGCTTATTACCTTACCGGAGATAGTGGCTGCTATATCTCCGGGTTGAACTTTAGCGCTGTCTTTTATAAGCAGTTCAGCCCTGAGCGACGGGTCAACCTTAAGAAATACCCTTCTGGCTACCTCACCACCAGCCAACACTCCTGCCTCCTTAGCCAGTATGGATGCCCTCCCCCGAAGCTCCGACGGTATCAGCACTTCACTGGTGATATCCCCGTGGCTTATATCCTCAGTCAGAGCGAGGTCAATAATGTTATCAATCTGCTCATTAGATAGTAGGAGTTTCTTTGTCACCTCACCCCCTTAACTAACCGCCAGCATTCGGTCAACTGCCTCTTTTGCCCTTAGCCTTACATCCTCCGGGACAGTTACGATATTCTGCCTTAGCTCCATGGCCTGAGCCACTACTTTCAGGGTTATTTTCTTCATATCGTTGCAGATCTGACTGTTTGAGAGTAAGTAGAAGAACTTATCTGGATTCTCCTTGCGTAACTGATGAAGCAGTCCTTCTTCGGTGCCGATAATGAAGCTCTTACGTGAAGATACCTTTACATAACGGAGCATCTGTGAGGTGCTAAGGGCAGCCTCAGCCAATGCTATTACATCAGGCCGGCATTCGGGGTGAACGATTACCTCGGCATCAGGGTGAAGTCTCTGTGCCAGTTTTACCTGTTCCGGCTTAATACGGTGGTGAACATAGCAGAAACCAGGGTAGATGATTAACCTCTTTTTGGTCTGGGTGGAGATATAATAGCCCAGATTCTGATCGGGAACAAAGATTATCTCGTCATTGGGGACTGAATCTACTACCGCGACACCATTAGCTGAAGTACAGCAGATATAGCTCTCCGCCTTGACTTCGGCTGATGAATTGACATAGCAGACGACCGGGGCACCAGAATATCTCTTTTGCCACTCCCTCAGCTCATCAGCAGTAATCATATCAGCCATGGGGCAGCCAGCACAACCCTCGGCTAACAGCACCGTGCGGTCAGGATTAAGGATAGCCGCCGTTTCCGCCATAAAATGCACGCCGCAGAAGACAATTGTCTCAGCATCAGCCTGAGTGCATTTACGGGCTAGTTCCAGGGAATCCCCGACAAAGTCGGCGATATCCTGAACCTCGGGGCGCTGGTAATTATGGGCAACAATGACCGCCCCGAGCTCCTCTTTTAGTTCAGCTATCTTCTCTCTGATGTTTTCGATGCTACTCACCCCTACCGCTACCAGATTAACACTATGTCTAATATAGTATCATCAAATAGCGGCTTTTCGTAACGGTAACCCGGTCTAGGCTCAATACATCGCCAGTACTCTTTACCGATGATAAGCCTGACCCTCTCGTCAGTAATCGGGTCAAAATAAACTAGCCCTTCGTCAGCTGTGTCGAAGGCGACGATGGCATGAGCCGAGTGGGGGAAACGTATATCAACGATGGCACACCTAATACCCTGACCCTCAGCATTATTATTAACGTCGCCCGCAAAGTGAGAGCATACATACTCGCCCTCAAGGTATTCATTGGAGTCAGTTTTATCTTCTTCTAAGAAGTCAATGGCTTCCTCAAAGGTAGGGTTGTGTAGGCGGAAGACGTCAGCCTGAATAGCAACCAGCCGGGCTTTGGTATCCTCTAGCTTAATTTCCATATCTGACAGGCTATCCTTAGTCGACTGTAACTCTGCTTCCACGTTTGATAAATAATCTTTAGTATTCTGTAATTCAGCCTTGATAGCTAATAACTCGCCCTCTGTATCCGATAGCTCTCCCTCATTACCCTCTAAATCAGTGTGTATATTGGAAAGCTCTGCCACGGCCAAATCCAGATCTTTCTGGGCAAGTCTCCAAGCAGCACTAAAGAATAATATCCCCACCACCAGCACTACTATAAGCGCTATAAGCTTTTTACTCATCCCCACCCCCTGTGGTTATCATTATGAGATAGGCTTTACTTTGTCTCTACTTTAAAGACACGCAGCTATAATTGATATCCAGAAATCATTAGGAAGTATTCTGCCACCAGACAGTTAACGAGAATCGAGGCCAACAAACAGACGTTTTTATGTTTTACCCACGATGCTGCTCTTAGTCACCCTCATTGTTGCCCCTGATTCTATTTTCAGGATGACGCTATCCTGACTGACACTTTCAACGTGTCCGTAGATACCGCCGGCAGTAATTACTCTAGCGCCACTTCTCAGTTGGCCGATAAGTTCCTCGTGTTCTTTCTGTTTCTTGCGTTGTGGTCTAATCATAAAGAAATAGAACATAACGAAAATCACAGCCAGAAAGATAATTATATAGATTAAAGTTGTATCCATTTCCCCTCCTTACTTTAATCAGGGCAGTTAGTTTCCAAATTACCCTGTAGTGCCCAGGGGCTTGTCTTCTCAATACGCACCTTCACCAATTGCCCCCGGCAGTCACTCTTGTCACTGAAGAATACCAATTTGCCGCTCCGGGTTCGACCCTGCCACTTGCCCCCTTTCCTATCTTCTACCAGAATTTCAACCGTTTTGCCCAGTAGTTGAGCATTAATCTCGGTGGCTACTGACTCCTGAAGTTTTTCCACTCTACCTAGTCGCTCTCTTTTCTCAGGGGAGGGAATATTATCCACAAATTTCCGGGCAGCAGCGGTACCCGGTCTTGGTGAGTAGGCCGCTACGTGGACTTTATCAAACCTCAGCGTTGAGAGCAAGTCAAGTGTTTCTCGGAACTTTTCTTCTGTTTCTGAGGGGAAGCCGACGATGACATCCGTGCTCAGGACTATCCCCGGTATCTTAGTGCGTATCTCACTAATAAGCTCAAGGTAGCGCTCTACAGTATAGCCACGACCCATCGCCTTCAGAATGTCATTATTGCCTGACTGAACAGGAAGACTTATCTCCTCACACACCTTATCCAGGTAAGCTACCTGCTCAATAAGCTTGGAACTCATGTCCTTGGGATGATTAGTCAGGAAGCGGATGCGAGCCAGTCCATCAATAGCATTCAACTCGTAGAGGAGGTCAGCCAGGTCTGGCGTTTGCGGCAGATCATGTCCATATGAATCTACATTCTGTCCCAGCAGGGTTACCTCTTTTACCTCTCGGCACACCATCTCCTTCACCTCATTAACTACCTCTTTGACCGGACGGCTTTTTTCCCGACCGCGGCGGTAGGGGACAATACAGTAGGAACAGAAATTATTACAGCCCTGAATAATGGGCACAAAGGTAGCCGGTGACGGATGTTGGGGTAATACATGGTCTGACTGAGCTTTATCTATCCACGGCGGATATTCTCCGGGCTTAAAAAAATAGTCAACGTGAGAAAAACTTTCCTTGAGCTTTTTAACTTCAGAGTTTACTAAACAACCGGTAACCGCCAGGGTTAGTTCGGGGTGTGCCTTTTTTAGTGGCTTTAAGGCATGAAGCCTGTTAACAACTCGATTCTCAGCACTCTCTCGCACCACACAACTATTGAGTATAATGAACTCGGCTTCCTCAGCAGTAACTACTGCCTGATAGCCGTGTTGCTCTAGGTAACTGCCGAGTCGTTCTGACTCCGCCTTATTCATCTGACAGCCGATAGTCCAGATATAATACTTAAGCATAGTCATCTACCAGGGTATTAAAATATAAGCCCCTTCTCAAGGGGCATTCGGCCTCATCTGGCGGAGGGAGTGGGATTCGAACCCACGACCCCAGTTTCCCAGGGTAAGCGCTTAGCAGGCGCCCGCACTAGGCCACTATGCGATCCCTCCCTGTTATATATCGTGCCACCGACACTTTATTTACCTACATTTTATCATATTTACCTGTATTTTATAAGCAACCGTAGCTGTCCACACGATTAGTGATGCCTGACTCACTGTTTATGCCTCGTGGTAACTCTTATTATTCCAAGCTATACGAAATCACAGTCCGAGACTGAGGCTGGGACATAGGAAGGTAACCCGAGACGATTACGGATATGGAGCGGGAGACGGGACTCGAACCCGCGACAACCTGCTTGGAAGGCAGGGACTCTACCAGCTGAGTTACTCCCGCAAAAGCTGCCTATTTTAGCCGTAAAGTGCCTCCGTTGTCAAAAGGGATGTCTTGCTTTATCGGAAGCAGGGTAGCGCCTCTTCATAATTTCGCCAGTATGCCAAGAGGTTAAGAACAACCTTTCTCACCGGGTATAGGTGTGCCCTTAATGCTGTGAAGGTAACCCAGCACCGTCTGACCTTATTTTATTTCTAATCTTTTTGATGTAGTGGGCGCGATAATCTTACAGAAGCTATCCATTATCTTAGGGTCAAACTGAGTTCCGGCACACCGTTTTAGCTCATTAAGTGCCTGCTGTGAGGATAGCTGCTCGCGATAAGGCCGTGGCGAAGTAATGGCATCAAAAGCATCGGTTATGGCCAAAATGCGGGCCTCCAGGGGGATATTATTACCCTTTAAACCGGAAGGATAACCCTTCCCATCATAGTGTTCATGATGATGTAAGATAACGGGCAGGCAGTTAACCAGATCGATGACATGTCTTAGTATCTCAACACCAAGCTTAGGGTGAGCCTTAACTAGTTTCCACTCTTCATCAGTTAGTGTTCCCTTTTTGTTGAGTGTAGAATCGGGGATACCGACTTTACCGATATCATGCAGCAAACCAGCGGCACGGATGGTAGCTATTCTGTCTTGAGGCAGGCCTAGTGCTTCAGCTAGAGCTACCGCATAGTCGCTAACCTTTTTAGAATGTCCGTAGGTGTAGTGGTCTTTAGCATCAACGGTAGCCGCTAGAGCATAGATTATGCTCAGAGCTCTAGAGTGGGCTTCAATCTCTACGCTGACCAAGGGCGTTTCCGGCTTCGCTACATCTGAGGACAAGCATGTCCGATTTCTGCCGGTTTGCTTAGCCCGGTATAACGCAGCATCGGCACAAGAGATGATTTCCTCTTTCATCACCCCGTCAATCGGCCAGTTAGCGACACCGAGGCTAGCAGTAATTGGGGTTGCCCTAGAACTTGTTTTCGACCCTATTGTTTTCCGAATGCGCTCAGCCACTTTATAAGCGTCATCAGGCCGTGCCTCAGGCAGAATGATAGCGAATTCCTCACCTCCGTAGCGAAAAGCGATGTCTAGGCTTCGAATTGATGTTTTGATGTAAATCGCGATTCTACGCAGAATCTCATCTCCCGCCAAGTGTCCATGAATATCGTTGTAAGCCTTGAAGAGGTCTACGTCCAGCATTATTAAGGAGAAGGTGGTGCCAAAGCGAGAGCCCCGGGCAATCTCGTGGTCGAAGCGTTCATGGAAATGACGGTGATTATAAAGTCCGGTTAGCCCGTCCGTATTGGCCCTGGTTACCGCTTGAGAATAAAGTTGGGCATTCTCTATTATAGTGCCGGCTTGTTTTGCCATGCTCATCACCAACTCTAAATCCTCGTGAGAGTAGAGGGCATCTGATTTTTTCTTGCCCAGGGCGATAATACCAATCAGTCTATCCCGACTTTTAATGGGACACAAGAGTCCCAGGTTAGATTTCGTTATTTGCTCCTTTTCTAATTCCCACAGCCCTTTGAATTCTGGCATATTATCAATTGATTCAAAGTTAAGGGGCTCATTTTTTTTATGTAGCCAAGCCACTACGGGATTATCAACACCAAATTTAATCTCATCATCTAAATTACCCTCTACCTTGGGATAGGCAAACTTCGTGGTGAAATCACCGCTTGAGAAATCTTGGAATAGTAGTTTGGCTTGTGTTAAGTGTAGTGCCTTAGTTATGGTGGTCAGCATTTCACCAGCTAGCTCATTCAAGTTAATAATGTTGCTCATTCTATCGCTGAAGTCAAGTAATGCTCGACGATACTCATGGGTTCCCCGATGAAAGGAGCGATATACCCAGTCTTCGATTTTACGCATTAGCGGACGTGCCAGTAACGCCAGTAAGAGAACCAGGCCGGTGGTACGTAAGACAACAATATAGGTTGGTTGGGCAGGCAGGAATCTTTGTCCCAGGAATAACGCACCGGCATATATGCCACCGAGACAAGCAGCTAGTAAGGCGGAGGCCAGTACCCTCCGAGCCACAAACCTGACGTTAAGTAATTGATATTTCGTGATGGCATAGGCAATTATTAAAGCGTTGACCATATTACCAACGTGGTCAATAGACAGGCCAGCTATAGCTGGTGTTAGGTTGGTGATATAACCGGAAACTATTACTATAGCTGAGCCGATTACTAGATACATGGTTCGGTTGCGGTCGGTGGGGTCAAGGGAGCTGCGGTGACGCTTAACTAACGTCCATATCGCCATGAGTAAGAAGACGGCACTAACACCACCGATGACGTAGAGTGAAGATCCAAGACTATGATATAATACCCCGTCAACGACGTAAGCAAATTTGACAATATAGCCGTTGAGGGAAAGCGCTAGTATTGTCAGTACAAAACCATAACCGATATATAAGCCTACCCCGGCTGGTTTATTATTGTAGGCCCTGACGAAATGATAGTAACTAACGGTGGTCCATAAAAGTGCGGCGACAAGTATCTCATTCCATAGGAGCGCCTGCTGAGGGTAGGCATTGAGATGCAGCATAAATGAAGTGAAACTCCATACGCTGGAGGCAATAAGAAACAGGGCGAATACCCGATTTACTCGCCGGCTACTCTGTCGCAGGACTATTACAGCCAGGACAGCAAATATTAAACAGCTGACCAGCGGGATTACCGTCCATATGCTCACAACGACATTCCTCTCTAATGCATAAAGAAACTGGGACGACTAATCATTACATAATATATTAGAAATTATGCCTCATGGCTCTGTGCTTGTCAATAGTGACCCTGGCTAGGAGCATTTACCGAGGGAGAAGAGAGGGAGAAAAGGGGATTTGAGATTAATGGATGCCCCTTGATGGTAAATTGCTAGGTAACGAGTTAGGGGAGACTGAATATGCCCTGGCTTTAGTAGCAAATAGGCTGACATGCAAAGGGGAGGGAGATAAATAAAAAGAGGGGCTTTGCCCCTCTTAAACTTCCCTTACAAGTATCACTAACCCTCTTTATTAGTTGCCATCTGGGCGACTAGGTTTGACCCACAGGCAAGACTAGTGATGGCTATTCGGAGTAGTGACGAAAGACGAGCACCGAGTTATGCCCGCCAAAGCCAAAGGAGTTTGAGATGGCGGTCTTCACCTTAACCTGACGTGCCTTATTGGGCACATAGTCTAGGTCACACTCGGGATCAGGATGAGTAAGATTCATAGTCGGGGGGACAACTCCATTATTTATGGCTAGCACGCATATCACCGCCTCAAGGCTACCGGACGCTCCCAGAAGATGTCCTGTCTGGGATTTACTACCTGAGATAGGAATATGGTAGGCATGGTCACCAAGCATGCTCTTAATAGCCCGGGTTTCAGCTCGGTCATTAAGCAGTGTCGCGGTGCCATGGGCATTAATATAGTCAATATCGCTGGGGGTAACCTCAGCTCTTTTCATCGCCAGTTTTAAGGCTCTAGCGGCGCCCTCACCGTTAGGCGAGGGTTGTGTCAGGTGAAAAGCATCACTGGTGGCACTATAGCCGGCGATTTCCGCCAGGATAGGTGCCCCTCTCTCCCGGGCATAGGCAGCATCTTCCAGAACCATAATTGCCGCACCTTCGCCTAAGACAAAACCGTCTCGTTCAGCATCAAAGGGTCGACAAGCAGTTTCGACTCCGTTATTATTTGTTGATAGCGCCCGGCAGGAATTAAAGGCAGCTAGGATGATGGGCATTATCGGGGCTTCGGCACCGCCAGCAATCACCACATTAGCACCACCCCCCTTAAGTATCTCATAGGCTTGACCAATAGCGTCACTGCTACTGGAGCATGCCGATGAGGGGGAGTAGTTAATACCTCTGGCCCCCAATATCAAGGAAACCTGTACTGAGGCGGCATCGCCTGACATGGTTGGGGCAAGCACCGGGCTTACTTTCTCTGGGCCGGCTTCGCTCATCACCTTAAGTTGGTCACAAATCCGGAGTAGTCCGCAGATTGAGTCGCCAATGATAACTCCAATCTCCTCAGCATCACCGTTATTCAGCCTCAAGCTGGCGTCTTCTGCTGCCTGAAGGCTAGCGGCGACGGCGAACTGGGTAAACCTATCCATGCGATCCACTGCTTTCGGGCTGATATAGGCATACGGGTCAAAGCCTTTCACTTCACTGGCATACTTGGTCTTAAAAGCTGCCGTGTTAAAGCTGGAGATATAATCAATCCCCGACTTCCCGGCAATCAGGGCCTCCCACATCTCGGAAACGGTGAGGCCAACCGGGCTAATAACCCCCATCCCGGTAACCACTACTCGCCGGTTGTTATGGGACACGTCTACTACCATCAACTATTACCTCTTATTTTGCTTATTAATTTAACCATCACTCTACCATAAAGCCCAAGATATAAACTCTTCATCAGTTGCCTGCCGCCTTCTCCGATTTATAGATGACTTACAGAGTATGTCAGTATAGTTTATCGACTGCGAACCGCTTCTCGCTCGGCCATCTCCTCCTCTTTGGTTAGCGGCACCTTTGCTGTGCCATTGACGAGACAATCTATCATGCCATCCGAGGGATTAATGTGCGGCGGTTTCAGGTGAGCGAGGTCAGCACCAGCTGCCTGTTGTCTCAACATATAGCCATGAAAAGCATTTTGGGGAAGCAGGGTCACCTCTAGTGGCCTTAAACCGATGAATGATTCCAGGTCAGCATAGGGAGGGTCCAACCTTGTCAGCTGCTCATGAACGGCAGCACCTACCTCATCAGGCGTAATATGTCCGTCCTCCTTAAGTTCGAGGTATAGGTGCAGAATCGGCTTATCACTTAGCTCCTTACGCACCGTCCAGTCTTTGTAAGGAAGCCCCGTGTCCTCTATAGCCTGCCAGATAACCCTTTCCGTTAACCGGGTAAAACCGGCAATATCAATCATATCGTCCACCCTAGCGTGAAATGCCATCTGGGGAATATCTATATCAAGCTTTTCATTGCGCAGTGATGTTATCCTAATCATATCGCCTAGCTTATATCTAACAAACGGTCCACCGTAAAAGCTGGTAATTACCAGTTCGTAATTCTCTTCCGGCCTAACCTCGTCTAGAAGCAGGGTCTCTGGCTGATAACTGGGGTCAGCTCTGGATTTCAGGCTTTCTTCCTCGGGAATAAACTCAAAGAAGTTGAGGTGAGGTATGAAAGTCATCCCCTGGTAATCCCAGGTTTGTGTCGCCATAATTATGCCCTCGGTGCCACCATAGACATCCAAAGGGTAACGGCCCCACATCTCCTTGACCCTTTCCCTAAATACAGTGCCATCGGAGCCGGTTGAGATTAAACCCTTAAGCCTCCAGATATCCCGGGGCAGTATACTACGGCGGGCCAGTTTACTTTTCATTAGTCCTTTTAGTAGCCGGGATAGAGTTTTGGGCCTGCCCAACAGCGGTTTAATATCAATACTCCTATTTCCCTGGCTGAAATGCTCGCCTATGGCTACCAGTACACTGGACATAGCGAAAAATAGGTCTAGTCCCTCGAATATAGCCAATTTGAAACCGAGTTGCACCCTGTCCTCAAAGGACATACCTTCGGCGGCCTCTAGTGGTGGTAGAAAATCAAACACCTCATGAGGGGCAGCGTGGATCAGCGCCCCGGTAGTGTAGGGTGGTGGGGCCAGAGCGTAAAGAAATTTGTCCTTTCTCTTGTAGGCAATCTCACCCCTCTCCTTGCAGCAGGAGAAGGCGAGGCAGGCAAACAGCATGGCCCGAATTTCGTCAAACTGTCGGGCAGTAACCGGGGCCCACTTGAAGGGATACTCACCAGACCGACCTGAAGTATGCTGCCAAAAGAGTGGTTTCGCCGGTAGGGCACGCTCATTTTTGGTCAGGAGAAATGGTTCATAATTATCATAGGTCGTTAGTGGTACCTGCCTCCGGAATTCTTCTACAGTTCCGGGCTCAGCCCCACGCATGATACTCCTGCCCAGCTTACACTTCCTAAGTAACCCTATCTGCTCCAGTAGCAGCCGCCGCTGAATACCCATGCATTCCTCTAAGCTCAGGTCAATAAAGCCGCAACACCTTTGCCATAGCTCTGCGTTTTTACCTTGAACAATTAATTCTGCTTCTCTACTCACTGTTATATAACCTCCTTGAGTCAGATTATTAAGACTTAGCCTGCCCTAAAGAATGCAGGAAAGCGCTGACACCCCTTCTGTTTGGTAGCAACATCGGTGTTTCCTGTCGGTAGCTATCGTAACCGTCAAACATCCGGCCAAAGACAAACTTATCCTGAATAACTACCAGCAGGATATCCAGCAGAATGAATACCGGGGCGACTACAAGCAGCAGGCTGGACCTTGAAACCGGGATTAGAGACAGTATAAAAAGGCTGAACCAGAGAACGCCGGGATGACGGACCAGAGCATATACCCCGGTTGTTATTAACTTATCACCAACACCAGTGGCAACATATGTCCTGCGAAAGGGAAGATTAATAAACAGGGAATGCACTAATAAGGGGAGGGACACAACAAGCCCTGCCCAACCTAACCAGGTCAGCCAGCTGGGTAATAGTAGCTTATCGGGAGCCAGACATATCATTACTAGCGAGTAAATTAGTAAGCCACTACCTAAAGCCCAGGTGACTGGCTTCGCCCTGGGAATCCTTTTCAGGGAGACAATATCGAAGAGGTGTATTACTACGAAACCAAGAGTCCCAATAACGATATAGATCATAATATCTTCCCTTAATTAACTACCCTTAATTAACTATTGCGGATTATGGGGCAGATGGGAAGGTATTGGGTTCTAGAACAATGTTCTATACCATAAATTACTATAAGTTAGCTAAAATAATTAAATCTAATCTAAAAAACTACCCCCCTCCTTTTAAGGAGGGGGGTTAAAACGACCGCTTCGCGAAAATTAAAGCTTTAATGGTGCTGGAGAAGTACGCCGGTTAACAGACTACTTCCATTTAATCGTGGCCCGTTTACTCTTATCTTCCGGGGCTAAGTCATCTTCAAGCTCTCGCAGCCTGCTACTTATCTCTTCAAATTCAGTTTTGGGTGACTGTTTACCCAGCTCAAGACCGTAGCTGACAAAGAAATCAAGAGCTCTTTTCATGAGACTCTTCATATCCTGCTCAAAAATATGGATTTCTTCTCTGGTTACATACTTTTCTTTTATATCCTTCAGCTCTTTGGTCTCCTCTTTTAGCTGGCTATCCATTAAGAAATCGATAAATTCCGCCTGACTCATATCTCCGCGATTTTCATTAATTCTCTTAACCAGTTCTGCCGACACTATCAGCATTCTCTTTTCCGCCATAAATCTGCTCCTTCGCTTGTTACCATCCATCACTAGTAGTGTTTGAAATGTTGAAGCAAATCTTCGCTCTATCACCTTGCTGGTAAATACTGGCCGAGCGCTTAATTTGCCTCTCTTCATACCCTATTTAGCAATTCTCAAAACCTAAAGGTTACTCCCCTCTTTGAACTCAAGCACCTCCAGAATATTATCTATATCCCTTAGTAGTCTGAGCCCTTTCCTGGTTACTCTATAGGTCACTACTGGATTTCCCACCGTTACCTTATCTATTAGCCTTAACTCAAGCAGGAATTTAAGATACTTTTGTAGCTGGAAATAACTCATATTGGCGCTGTACATTATTTCCGTCTTGCCAGCTTCACCCAGCCTCAACATATCGGCAATTACTTCAATACTTGATCTTCGATGTTCCACCCGTATTACCTACTAACTAATACTTTTGACCTAGTACTATTATACTATAATTCGCCAAATGACGAATGTCAATACCCTGAAACGATAATACAGGAACTTGTCGGGACGTAAACTAATAACGCAGTAGTTAGAATAGTCCCAGATACCAGTTGAGAATGTTAGTCCCCCAGAGCAGGGTAATTATGGTGGCTAAAGAAAGGGCGGGTCCGAAGGGAATGGCCTCTTTTCGCTTCTTCTTCTTGAGCAGGAGTAGACCCACGGCTACTAAACCGCCGAAAATTGACGCCATAATGAGAGTAAAAAACACCAGGGGAAAGCCAATAACCAGCCCTATCAGGGCCGCCATCTTAACATCTCCCCACCCCATACCACCCCTGGAAACAAGAACTATTAGTAGTGATATTCCCAGTCCAATGGCACCACCAATTGCAGCCTGAGCAATCCCCGGTGGTAGGAGCACGAGACTGTTCCCCAGTAGGAAAATACTGATGCTGCCCGGTAAGAATATACCAATGAGTATGGCGGCTATCATACTCGGGTACACAATCTTGTTGAGGATAAGCCCCCGCTCCCAATCAATAACCATAAGCACGATAAACAGACAGCAGTAGCCGGCGGTAATCCCTAATCCAGCACTCAAACCATAGCTCCAGTAGAGGTAGGCAAATAGGGCCCCGGTGCCAATTTCTACCCACAGCAGACGCTTGGGAATATGAACCCGACAATAGCGGCAACGACCACGCAGCCACAAATAGCTAAAAACAGGGATGAGGTCTTTTACCGCCAGGCGACGACGGCAGGAGGGACAATGAGAGGGTGGAAAGAAAAGCGACTCATTATTGGGCAGACGGTCAATACAGACATTGAGGAAACTAGCCACAACCATCCCCAGTATGGCGAAAACGGCTATTACGGCACCTTCCATCTCAATCTCTATTCTGGCTGTTTTTTGGAATCTAGTCAATAGGGGCTGATGATAACCCATCCCTTAGTTCCCCGATATTGGGAGAGAACGCGATTTTACTGAAAATGTGATGCCATTTTTAGGGGCAGTTAATCTTAGCCGGCTAACAGGGAAAGGGTGAATATAGACAACCTGGGTTGCTTATTGACTTCTGGCATTTGGCGACGCTATACTTTGCTAGCTGATTTTAAATTGGCGGGAGGTGGAATATGGTTAAAGACAATAACACCCCAGAACCAGTAGAAATCCTGCCAGCTATCACGGAAGATGAAAGAGCCATGAAACTGGTGCTGGAAATACTGGTGGGGAAGATTATTGATATTAAGCCTGAGCTTGACTTCAGCAGCGAGCTGGGTTTCACCTATCCTCTGGTGGAACGGACATTAGGGGTTATAGGCAAGGAGACGGTATCAATTTTGGAATCCCTGGTTGATAAGGGCATACTGAAGAAGAATTTCTTTGATAGGTTTCTTCATTGTCCCCAGTGCCAGTCACTAAACCTGAGGCCAACTACCCATTGCCCTAAGTGTGGCTCAGGGAATATCGCCCGCGGCAGAATCCTGGAACACTCCGTCTGTGGCTATGTTGGGGTTGAGGATGAGTTTGTGGCTGAGGGTAGATATGTATGTCCCAAGTGCAACACAGAGCTACGGGTTATTGGTAGTGACTACCAGAGCCGAGGGCTGATGCGCAAGTGCCACGATTGCGGTGAGGTATTCCAGATACCGCTGATAAAATGGCGCTGCCTGAAATGCTCCTCGCTTACCGCCGAGGATAAGGTCACTGAGCAAAACATCTACTCCTATAGCTTCAATGAGGCAAGGAGAGGTTGGCTGGAGTTTGAACTTAAACCTAAACCTCAACTCATAGAGTTCCTAAAGCAGCGTGGCTATGAAGTAGTCGAGAATGCTACTCAAAGAGGCAGGTCAGGGGCAGAACATAGCATAGATATACTGGCTACTCGGGATGACGGCGTCATTACCCATAATATCGCTATCGGGGTTAAGGCGACTGGGGACGAAGTATCCTTAAGAGATATATTTGACTTTGATGATAAGGCTTACGATATCGGCATTCATGAGAAGGTTCTGGTTATCGTCCCCGGGTTAGACAAGGAAGCGAAGACATTTGCCAGCCAGCAGAGGATTAAGGTGCTTGGGGTCAGGGATTTGGAGACCATGCTGGCTAGTGCTGCCCCCCCGCGAGATGCGGAAGTGGAGAAGGAGCCCTTTGAATTCAAGTCCAAATCACAGATGGTAGCCTACCTGAAGCGGCGCGGCTATGAGGTAAAGGAGGCAGCTGCGGTTAGAGGTAGGTCAGGTGCCGAGCATAATATAGATATACTGGCTACTAGAGACGATGGCATTGTTACGCATCATATTGCTATCGGCATTGAGGTAAGTGATGAGCCGGTAGAGCTGGGTAGGGTGTTTGACTTTGATGACAAGGCCTATGATATCGGCATTCAGGAGAAGATTTTCATTGCTTCTCCCGGACTCAGCCAGGAAGCCAGGCAGTTTGCGGAAAGGCAACGAATTAGGGTCTTTGAGGTTAAGGAATTAGACCCATCTGACTAAAACTTTTAATTTTCCCGAAGGCCGTTTATCCCCCCTCCTTCAAAGGAGGGGGGATTTTTTTACTAACTAGAGGGTATAGAACATTGTTCTGGAATACAATACCTTCCCATTCCCCACATAATCCGCAATAGTTAGCGAGAGGCTGAGCGATGGTGATTTCCTGGTGAGAGTTAAGCCTCATATTGTGATGTGATTGAGACCTGCCCTCCCTAGGCTTTAAGCAGGACAGATGCCAAGGCGTTATCAAAGGGGGGCCTAGGAGGGGTGTAAGCCACTTCTCCCCTTAATAAAGGATAAAATCTAAAGACAAGTCTAAGAGAGACGATAATACTAAAGGGTGAGTTTAAAGGAGGCCACAATACTAAAGCAGAGTTTAAGAGAGGTTATATCATACTATCTTACTATTACTAATGAGTGATTGACTGTAACTGTAGCTGTGCTAAACTAGATTTAAGTGAACAGAATTACTCAAACTTCATCAAGTATCTAATGAAAGGAGGTGACAAAAAAGATGAAGAGGTTTATGAGAAGGCTTCACTACGGCGAGATGAAATTGGCGAGGAAGTTCCGTCGCGGCGAGAAGGGTTTCACCCTGATTGAGCTGCTGGTGGTGGTCGCTATTCTAGGCGTTCTGGCTGCGGTCGCTATCCCCAACATCGCCAGGTTTATGGGCTCGGGTGAGCAAGAGGCGGCAGCCACGGAGTGGGCCAATGTCCAGACGGCAGCGGTAGCTGCCATGGCTGGCGAAAAAGTCTCAGTTACGGGGGGTGGCACTTTGGACGCTACAAATGATGTGACTGTTGGTACTTCAACTGTGGGTGCCTATATCATGGGCACCAACTCAATACTCATCGGCACCTATACTATTTTGACAGATGGAACGGCTACCCAAACTGCCACCGGTTATTAGCAACCCAGCTATAATCTAGTCACCAAGGTGAGACCGTAACGGTCTAGGCTGGCAATCCAGCAATATCGGCCAAGAGTGAAGCCGGGTCAAGGAAAGCTTATCGGCAGGTTAGATTACCTCTAGCTTGCCGGTGAGTTTTTCTATTTCCTGATGCCTATCACGGAGCAAATAAGGGTGGGCTATTAGGATAGTTTGCGGGGCTCCCTTACCGAAGGAATAATTTGAGAAGCTCTCCCTAATTGGAGAAATACCGATGAGGTAGAGCAGTTTAAGAGGGGCAAAGCCCCTCTTTTCTTTTGCCCCCTGTAAAAGGGGGAGGAGATTTGAAGGAGAGTTTAAGAGAGGCTTCGCCTCTCTTTCCTCGTCTCCCCCTCTCCCTTTAAGGAGAGGGGGATTCAGGGGGTGAGGTTAACAATTAACCTCAAAGCAAAGATTCTGGGCCCCTAGCTCAGGGCAGTTATGCGGATGGTTACAAGGGGAAAAGCTAATAGGCAATCCTACGCAAAAAGCTTTGACAGCCGGCACTAGCCATAGTAGAATGTGCCTGAGTAAAGATATAAAGGCGGATAATATGTTAACCGAATACCTTAAGGCAGCTATGAGAAGGGCTAACTATGAAATCCTTCCTGACGATAATACATTTTATGGAGATATACCGGGATTTGATGGCGTCTATGCCAATAGTGACAATCTTGAAACCTGCCACAGCGAGTTGAAAGAAGTATTAGAAGAGTGGATTCTATTCAGGATATCCCGTCATTTGCCATTGCCAATCGTTGATGGAGTTGAGCTAGCGATAAAGGAAGTTGTTTAGTGCCTAGCTTAGGGTCTATACAAAGGCGGGAGCTAATTAAATACCTGCGAGCTCTTGGCTTTGAGGGTCCCTATTCTGGGGGAAAGCATCAATTCATGGTTAGAGGTAAAGTTACCTTACGAATTCCTAATCCCCACCAACGAGATATCGGAAAGGAGTTACTCTCCAGGATTCTCAGGCAGGGGAGAATCAGTAAAAGCACTTGGGAAAAGCTGTAAAGAGACTAATCTATTACTCTCGCTCCCCCACCACCGATGACCTTTTCCACTTCCTGGCGGTCGTTACAGTAGGAAAGCAGGTTCTCGCGGCTGATGATTCGTCTACGGTATAGGTCGGTCAGGGATTCGTCAAGTGAAATCATACCAATTCTCCGATGGGTGCGGATTACATTAGGTAACTGATAGATTTTACCTTCCCGGATGAGGTTCTTTACTGGTGAATTAGCCAGCATAATCTCAAGAGCCGCAACTCTGCCTGAGCCGTCAGCCCTAGGAATGAGTGACTGAAACATCACGGCAATCAGTAGCGAGGCCAGCCGCGTCTGCGCTAAATGGCGCTCATGAGGTGGAAACAAGTCTACTACCCTCTCTATCGCCTGGCTGGCACTGGGGGCATGGCCGGTAGTCATTACCAAGTGTCCCGTTTCGGCGATGGAAAGCACGGCGGCGGCGGTCTCTAAATCCCTCATCTCACCTACCAGAATCACATCTGGATCCTGTCGCAGGATACGCCTCAATGCCTCAGGAAAGGAGAGGGTATCGCTGCCCAACTGCCGCTGGGTTATAGCACATTTAATACTCGGGTGGATATATTCAATAGGGTCTTCAACGGTAATTACATGGCGACTTTCATTTTGATTCAGATGCTGAATCATAGCCGCCTGGGAGGTGGTCTTACCACTGCCGGTAGGTCCGGTAATTATTATCAGTCCTCTTGGCCTTAGGATGAGCTCCTTATATATCGGAGGTAGCTCTAGTTCATCTAAAGTTGGGATTTCCGGTGGCAGCAGACGTATGGCAAGGCTAATGACCCCACGCTGCTGAGCGGCGTTACAACGGAGATTCCCGACATCAGGCACAGTATAGTTAAAATCAAGCTCCAGGTGACGATGGAACTCTTCCCTTTCCTCAGGGGTAGTTATCTGAAGAAAGGCCTGGCTTATCTCATTAGCAGTTAGCAGTGTTGTCCCATTTACTGCCTCCAGAGAACCGTTAACACGCACCAGTGGTGGGCTGGAGTTAACCAGGTGCAAATCAGAAGCATCCTTTGACTTAGCGGTATGAATCAATGAAAAAATATCCATACTTTATCTTTACCTCCCTCCTCTATTTACAAGAAGAAACTGAAAATCATACCCTTCAATTTCCCCCTTTTCCTCGACAGCCTTTATAGAGGAAATAACAACCTTAGAGAAGCGGCCGCTACCTCTTAGGCCTCTAGCATATTCAAAAATCTTATCCTCGTCGGGAGCGATACCAGCTGTTACTACCTGCTCACCGCTATGAGTAACGGTAGTCAAATCTACATTCTCTGGCAATAATCTTACAACCATACTCAGGTCACCGTCAACCTGCTCACGTTCTTCTCCCAGAGTAGTAAATGTAGTATTAAAAGTACGTGCCCTAGCTTGTAACGGCTCAATCTGGGGTTCTAGCTGCGTAATCTCCTCCTCCAGGGCTACTATTGCCTCGTTCTGTTCGGGAATATGACTCTGGGTAAGCACCACCTGGGAACGCAGCATCTCGTTGCTGGCACTGGTATCCTGGACAAGGTTCCACATATAGTAAATCGCACCAATGCCAATTACAATAACAACCGGCATAAGAATTCTGATTGGAGATATACCCTTAGGTTTTTCCGCTCGTGGTATAGCATTAAAATTCACTAATGAGAAATTAGCCTCTTCCTTCTCCAGTGGTAGTTGCTTGAGAGCCAGCCCAATATTAACCATAAACTGACTTGGGTCAAATCCCTCAAGGGGCTGCATCGGCGATGGTAGGATAGAGACTGGATAGCCGGCTGTGCCACTAAGTGATTGCCAGGTATCCGGGGCAGCCGCTAGGTCACCAGAGACAAATACAGGCACGCTTGCTTCTAATGGCTTGTCCTGATGACTAGAATTATAGAAGGTAACGGTTCTGTCAAGCTCTTCGACGATGGATGGGAGCCGTTCTGATAGGGATTGAGCCTCGCTGGGTAGAGAAAGGCTGCGAATTACTTGAGGCACCCTATTCACCATAATGGCGATATCAAGGCTGGCTGACCGGACATCAACAACTACGGCTTCAGGGGCGTCAACAGTTCGGCAGAGGGCTAAAGGAGCTAGGTCCAGGGTACTCACCCTTAGACCGGCCTTATTTAGCGTCCTCAGTAAAGCATCAGTCGCATTTCGGGGGAAAGCCGCCAGGAAAATATGCGTCTCCCCTTCCGGAGCGGGAATAGTCTGGTATGAAAGGTAGACCTCGTCTATGGGTACTGGTATCACCCGGCTCGCCTCTTGCTTTACCGCCTCAGGAAGTATTGCCGGCGGCAGCTCAGGCAGGGAAATCAGACGATACACAGAATTAAACCCGCTTAAAGCGGCAATGACGGTGCTTGTCCTTACCCCCTGTAGCTTAAGTATCTCTCTAACCTTGTTGGCTACCTGGGGTTCATCAAGGATGACGCCATCGCTGACCAGACCTGGCTCTAGTGGTAATTTTGCCCACTTATCTACTCGCCGGTCTTTAGCCACCAGCAACTTGATGTCACTATCTTCAATAAATAGAGTAACTTCAGACATAACTATTCCCCTGTGTAGCTGTAAATAACAATCTTAATGATAGCTGACACCCTCTCAGCTTCTTCCTCTTCTTCCTCTGCCGATTCTTCCGTCTCGGTCTCAGCGAAAGTTGGAACACTAATGGTCACCGACCCCACAGTAGCCGTAGTAAAATCATCACCGGTGGCTATGCCGCTGATGAAGTCAAGGATGTCAATCAGTACCCCGGAAACATACTCTCTGAACGCATCTTCAGTCGCCGGAGGTGAGTCTGATGCCTCACCGGCTACAGTTACATTAAAAGCGGTAACAGTGTAGGCAACATCCTCTACCGTTTTCGCTGACGGCTCTGATGCAGTCAGTGATATTACCTTCAGGCTACGGTCACGAGCCATCTGGAATAATATTTCGTCGTATTTAATGCTCTCCACTAACCTGGGAAATCTTGGTTTACTCTCGCTGAGCGCTGACTTGGCTTCCGCCAGATTGCTTTGTAACCGGCTGAGTTGACCCTCCAGCTCCTCCCTTTCAGAAGTGAGCTTGGGTAAAAGAAGTTGAACTGCCGACAACTGAATATTTATCTCTTCCTGCTCCGCCTGCCGCTCGAGATTCATCCGATACAAAAAGATACTGGCAATGGCGAAAACACCAATTATCAAAACTAACTGAGCTCCCTTACCGAACTTCATAGAATACTCCTACCCTATTCTATCTTCCAGGTATATTTGGTCACGCTACTGCCAAAGCCGCCGGTGCTGCCTCCCCCCATTCCCGGCAGGTTTAACCCACCCGGAGGCGGCGTCCAGGTAATGCTGGTATCGGGCTGCATGCCGACTACTTCCTGCCCGGCAACAGACCCGTGGTAGTCACCATTCGGATTGAAGGTCACCGTGCCCTCCAGGGAACATACAAAAATGAAATCACCCGGGTTAGACGTTACGTTCGGCTGAAAATTGATGTCGCCGATAGCGATGATGCATCCCGACCCGGTGAGACTAACATTACCGGGTGGGAAATATATTTCACCTTCAACAAATATCGTCTGCCAGTCAAGGTCCAGGGTGTAAGCCTTCGGCACGCCGGGCTGCTTGAAATCCAGGTCACCGGTAACGTAGATGGTTCCGCCGAGTAGCGCGGTATCCGTATCATTATCAGTATTCTTAATTTCCAGGTCTCCGTCCCCTTCTCTCCTATACCACGGCCCCAAAGGATTATCTTCATCATAATGCTTGATATCAACCGAGCTACCCGGGTCAGGTTCTCCAGCGACATCGTCCAGGTAGAACTGGCGCCACTGCTCGGTATCGGGCCAGTCCTCACTATAATCCTGCTGTTCCCAATCGCCATCGGATGGTGGGTTGTCAAATCCATCTGAAGGACACTCTATAATTCCATTTACAGTCGTATTCGGCGAACAATCAACTTCACCGGGACTGGTGATGGCGTTGTCAAGGAGGGAGGAATAGCTAGCGCTCAGATAGATGTTGGACTCAATAGTGGTACCACCCGCCGCCGATGAGGTAAGGGCAAAGACCTTGGTGTCATCATCCCAGGAGTAAGGAATCACGTCCTCAACATATTTGGTATCTATCCAGGAGACAGTCACCATTTCTCGTGCCGTCTCCGAGGTGTACTCAAATTCGACGATGGCAGTTTGCGTCGACCCAGCCGGAGGCAAATCTCTAAAAAGGGCAGAACCACCGAAACTCCAGATGACTGCCTCTCCACCAGCATAAGCCACAACTGTAGGCACTGAATAACATGGATCTGTCATTGGGTCTAGGTTCTCAAGATTGCTTGACTCGTCAACGTAGCTAAAGCCTGAAGGCAGCCAGATACCAATTGATGCTACTCCCAGGTCCGGCCATCCTTCATACGGAGCATAGTCAATCCTAATCCGGTACTCTGAGGATGCGGTGGCGCTGCCGTTCACCCTCAGCCTGCGACCGTACTCGTCCGTACCCTCAATAATATCTCTCGCCTCACTTGGGGTGGCGGGAGCTGAAATATTCATCGGCATCCACTCATTTTTGATAGTAACGGACACCGTTTCATCGTTGACATCCTCAGCAAGGTCATAGGGCCAGACACTAGCATAGTCATATTCATCATAACCGGTTACTGGTGATTGTGGTGAGGAAATGTTCTCGTATTTTATCTGCCAGATGGCATCGTCAATGCCGGCATCAGCAGCGTATAGCTTACTCGTCTCCTCCTCATATACCTGGCCGGTCTTAAGCCCAGTGCCCATAAAATCCAGGAGGGGTACAATCATAAGCCCTCCTATCACCAGAAAAAGCAGCACCAGGATGTAAACATATCCCCCCTGCTCTCTGGCAGTTCTGCGTAGCATTGCCTTTATCATTCCACCCATTGCATTACACCTCCCCATCACCAATCAGGCCTCGTGGTAATTTCAATTGTCCTGGTCTCGCTCACTTCCTTGGGAAATCCGGTTATAGCTGCCGTTAGTTCCAAGCTCAGCACGCCATTGGCATAGTCGCAATTAGTCTTATCCGAGTCACTGTCAATATACCGAGCTACGATGTTCTGAGTCTCGCTTGGCTCTCCAGGATTGACGTAATGGCTACGTTTTAGCTCACTATTATCTATACTATAAATAACTTCATGCTCAATATTACTATCGTTATCTTTATTCCACTCAGTCCAGCTTAGGACTAAGGGAAACCCGTCAGGATCGGCTGGTTCCACCTTTTGCGCCATTTGAGCATCACGAACAATATAATGGATAGCGTTCTCCACCTGCTTGACACAGGTCATACGAGCCTTATCCATGGCTTGATAACTGGTAACCTGATAGATGCTCAAGAGTACCCCGCCACCGATAGCACCGCTGATAGCTATCGCCACAATCATCTCTATCATGGTGAAACCTCTTTGGTTCCTATGTATCAAGCCCAATCTATGCCGCATCATCAGTTTACCTTATAGTCCTCCAGTGTTAGCACTTCTTTACCATTATGCCTAACGGTTATCGCTATCTTTTGGATACCGTCATCATCATCCAGGCCATCGTCCTCCGGGTCTAGTCGCTCCGCCATGGGAACCTCAACACTATAGCCATCAGGAATATCGATATCGTCAAGCAACTCATACTGCGGTGGATTATTGGTGCTATCATAAGGTTGGTTTTTAACATTCTCCATCTGAGCCTCGGCAAGGTTGTTGGCCGTTTCTCGCTCATCAGCAATCAGGAGGCCTTTGGAGGCAGTGGCTAGGCCACCAAGAAAGCCAACCGCAATTATCCCCAGCACCGCCAGGGCAATTACTACCTCAATGAAGGTAAAGCCCTTTTCACTTTTCATCGACTCCAGCCCCTATTAACCAAACTGCCCATAGATAGAATACATAGCTGAAACCAGGGCTATGGCGATGAAGGCAACAATCCCGCCAATAACTATGGTCATCGCTGGCTGAATAAGTTCCACCGCTGAGCTGGTTTTATCCTCAGCCTCAGCTTCATAGGCCTGGGCTACCGTAGCCAGTGTCTTGTCAAGGTTGCCGGTTTCCTCGCCGACGCCGACCATCTGCACCATCAGGGGCAGATATAGCTTCCGCCTACTCATAGGTCGGGATAAGCCTTCGCCTCTAATCAACTCTTGCCGAACTTCAGTCAGAGCCTCAGCCATAATCTTATTGGTAGTGCCATAAATAACTACCGCCAAAATTTCGGGTAACGGTACGCCGACCTTAAATAGCAGCGACATAGTTCGGCAGCAACGAGAAAGCTGATTAAGGAGGTTAATCCGTCCAAATACGGGTAAACTGAGTTGTAATTTGTGCCACCAAGTCTGGCCGTCCGGGGTTTTGGTATAAGCAAAGATACCGCCAATAATACCCACTATCCCCAGCACAAGATAGATCCCGTAACGGCTAAACCACTCAGTAAGCCCGATAAGTAACTTCGGCAGTAATGGCAACTCAGTGCCAAATGAAGTGTATAGGGTGGTAAAAGTGGGCAAAACAAAGGTGACTAGTAGGCCAACTACAACAATGGCGACAATAAAAACGATAATGGGATAGCGCAGGGCATTTTTCACCTTCTTTCCGGTAGTGGCGGCTCTCTCGATGTGGTCTGCCATCTGCCGCAATACCTCTTCCAGATTACCACCCTGCTCACCAGCCGATATCGCCCGATGATATAATTGAGAGAAAGCCCGGGGGTGCTTACTTAGCGCCGCTGACAGCGAGCTGCCACCGCGAATGTCAGCGACCACCTCAACAATAACTCTCTTCAGGGTCTGATTTGTTGTCTGGTTTTGTAATAGATCTAAAGAAGTAACAATATCAATACCGGATTCAAGTAGTAATGCCAGCTGGCGGGAGAACATTACCATTTCGGCTGGCTTTACCCGAGAAAAACGACCGGCTAGCATTCCCTTATCCAAAAAAGGAACTACCTGCTTGAGGCTAAGCACTTGGTAGCCACCGTAACCCAACAGGCCGGTGGCGGCGGCTTCGTTAGCCGCCGAGAGCTTGCCCTTGACCAATCTTCTATCTTTAGTATAGGCTACATAAGTGTAATCCATGTTTCACCTCTATTTTGTCTCTGGTTTAAGGTCGGGAGAGTAGGCGCTACGCAGTACTTCAGCTGGGGTAGTAATACCTGCCTTCACCTTATGCATACCATCATTCATCATAGATTTCATTCCGTCTTCAGAGGCTTGGGCTCGAATTTCACTGCTGTTAGCTCGATTAGTAATAAGGGTTCTTACATTATCACTCATCGCTAAAATCTCAAAGATTCCGGTCCGACCCAGATAACCAGTATAGGCACAGGTGGCACAACCGGTGCCATACAGGAATTCAGTCTTCTCCTCCCCTATCTCCTTTTCATAAGCCAGCCGTTCTATCAGGGGTGCCTCAATAAGGTGGGTGCAATCAGGGCAAATGCGACGTACCATCCGCTGAGCGACGATACCAATAACCGATGAAGCTATCAAGAAGGGCTCTACACCGAGGTCAATGAGACGAGTGAGCACACCGGCGGCATCGCTGGCATGGATAGAAGTGAGCATGAGATGCCCGGTTAAGGCTGACTGAACGGCTATTTGGGTTGTCTCGGCATCACGTATTTCACCGACCATTATTACATCAGGATCAAGACGAAGTATCGACCGCAGGCCTCGGGCAAAGGTAATGCCAGCTTGAGGGTTAACCTGAATCTGATTAATATCTTTAAACCGGTACTCAGCCGGGTCTTCAATAGTAACGATGTTCCGGCCCAGGGTATCAAGGGAATTAATGGAAGCATATAAAGTGGTAGTTTTACCGGCTCCAGTAGGGCCACTAATTAAAATCATGCCATAAGGCACCTTGAGCAGACTTTCATACTTTGCCTGGTTATCTGGCAGGAAACCGAGTTCCGATAACCCCAAAGTGGCCCGGGCTTTGTCGAGAAGTCGCAGTACTGCCATCTCACCCAAGACGGAGGGACTAGTAGCTACTCGAATATCTATTTCCCGTCCCTTGGCTTCGATAGAGAACTGACCATCTTGAGGACGATGGTGGTCGGCGATATTCATGTCAGCCAGGATTTTAATTCGAGAAATAATAGCTCGATGTACGGTTAGCGGCAGGGACATCATATCCTGAAGCGTACCATCAATACGGTAGCGCACTCTCAACCGGTCCTCTTCTGGCTCAATGTGAATATCAGATGAGTGAGCCCTGACGGCTTCTTCAATAATAAGGTTGAGGGCCTGAGCTAGAGGGGCATCAACCGCCGCATCAATAGCCAGCCTCTCATCAAGGGCATCAGCCGGGATGGAGATATTGGAAATCTGCTTTTCAATCTCACCGTAGCCTTTGTAATTGAAGTCAATAGCCTCCCTGACTTCCTTAGCGCTGGCGCTTATAGGTTGAATCCTCTTTTTACTCTGGGCAGAGAAAGCCTCCAGGGCAAAGATGTCAGTCGGGTTGGCCATACCTACCTTTAGCGTGTTACCCGAGATAGTTAAGGGTATGGCATTATACCTTCTCGCCATCACCTCAGGTATCAATTGCAATGCCTCAGGCTGAATCATCTGCCTGAGCTGTTTAGTCTTAGGCTTGGGAAGGGCTGGCTTGGTTGTTTCTGTGACTGGCTGGGGAGCTGATTTTGCGCCTAACTCAAAGACCTTTATCCGCTGGTGTTGGGCAAATTGCCTTGCTTCTGGGCTAAGCTCTGGCGCGACAACAATGACTTTATCATCAAGACCAACCTCATAGGCCTTAGTATCAAACAAGGATACCTGCTCCAGACCCACCTCCTTCTCCCCGCTCAGAAAATCTATACCCAGGCTGCGCCCGGCCCCGTCCAGGTCAACATAGGCCAATATATCAAAACTATACTCAACCCCGGACCGGCTCTGAACCTTCGCCTTTTCCTCAACCCGGTAGCCCCGACTTACCAAAGATTCTACCAGCTGCTCTCGTGTCTCAAACCTAAACGGCTCGCCTGCCTTAGCTGGCTGTATAGGCTTCTGGGTTAATAATGTCGCTATCTTCTCTCCGTCAATGACCTTTATCCGTTGCTTATGAGCCAGCTGTTTTGCCTCCCGACTGATTCCCGGGATGGCAATAATAATCCGGTCATGAATACCGGTGTCGTAGGCTTTGTTGGCGAAATTGAAAATAGTGTTCACTTCTGTCTCTCTATCGCCCCCAACCGCAATGCAGATAGCCATAGTGTAGTTGATAAAACCATCATCCTTTTGCGCCAGCATATCAAAGGTATGACTAATCCCCGACTTCCCCACCAGGGTAGTCCCTTCGGTCATCTCATAACCCTGCCTGTGCAGATACTCCCAAATCTGGTCCCTCAACCTCGGATCAACCTCCGATTGCAGCACTTTATCTCCCTCTCCTAATGACTCAGATGGAGTGTAGTCCGCCAATTGATGAAGGTCAAATGTGTCATCTGTATGTAGAACCTTCTCTTTTTTCAAGTTAGCCATCCTTAATCCTAGGTCACCAGGCTTAAATGTCCCTAAAACTGACGTTTAAATTTTATTAAAATCCAGCCGGTATATCCCCTCAAGCCTTTCCTTCCGTCAAAATCCAACCACTGCGTATCGCTAGGGCAACAGCATGGGCTCTATCATTAGCGTTCAGCTTACGGAGAATAGCACTGACATGACTTTTAATTGTTTGCTCACTAATGCCTAGGATATCAGCGATTTGTTTATTGGTGTTGCCTTCGGCAACGTAGTTCAGGATCTGCGTTTCCCGATGAGTAAGCGGGGCGATTACAGTTTCTATAGCCTTTCCCATTGATGATATATCTTCAAATTGCTCCAGCACACGCCGGGCAATCTTAGGTCTGGTCATAAGGCTATCATTTATGGGATATTCACCCCGAGACGCCCGTCTTATGGTGCTAATGAGTTCTTCCGCAGCAGTGTTCCTGCTCAGGCAGGCTACAGCCGCCGTCTTAATAACCTCGAAAAGCTCTTCGTCATCGGGGTCAGGGCTCATCATTATTACTTTTGTATTTGGGTAGTATCGGGCAATTTTTCTCCCCAGTTCCATTCCGCTATGGGCGCCGAGAGCCGAGCCCAGCAGGGCAATATTGGGAAGACGGGCCTCAATCATTTCTAACGGGCCGTCAGAGGGATCACAATCCAATATCGTAAAGTCAGATTGTTGAGATAGTGCCTGACGCACCCCGGCTCTGAAAAATGCTTCCTCATCAATTATCATCACGGTAATTTTATTCACTTGGCTACCTCTCACTTAGTTAATATTTTTATATGTTACGGGCAGTTAATAGGTTATCGCTATCCTCTCGAGGCTGGTCTAATGAGGAAGGGCTTTCCATTCCCGTATCTAGCTCGACCATCTTTGTCTTCTGCAAAAGGAAATTGGCAACATCCTCCCGATGAAATCTCCGGTCACCTCGAGAGCCGATACGGTATGTCTTTATTATCCCCTGATTACTCCACCGCCTTATCGTGTTGATATGTACATTAAGCAAGCGAGCTACATCACTTGTTGTCAGCATAGGATTAATCTCTCCGTGATTTGCCATATCCACCTTCCTCTCTTAAACTACCTTAAACTTACCTCTCCCCATTCTGCCTCATTTTACTTCATAATACAATCACCCAAATGGGCTATCTGGACAGCTAACTAATCCCTCAATAGTAATAGGGCAATTAGAGTAGCAAAAAATCCGGCAATAGTCAATAGTAGGGTCAAAAAAAGACCGGTAGCTGAACAGCTATCTCAGGTAGAAGTCGGCTACCGTATCTACTGCCTCTGTCCCCACCTCACCACTAAGGTGAAAGGTAATTCTAACGTGATGTAAAGGAGAATTGACCTTTAGTAGTGATTGACAGATGGCGCCAACTGTGCTTATATTAACAGGCGTGCGGGGATAACCTGACTGCTCTACAGGGCAAGTGCAACCTAAGCTTAATACTAAATAACACTAGGCCAGGTGTAAAGTGCCAAAATGTCCTAACTGTGGTCAGAGAACCAGCGGTGACTTTTGCCAGTGGTGTGGTTACCCTATACTGAGGGGTGGCTCCACCGGGAAAACAGGGGCAAAGATGAAGGCAAAAGAAGCCAGGGAGAGAACCAGAATGGAAACCAGGGAGGCTAAAGAGAGAGCCAAGCGGGAGACCGAGGAAGCCAGAAAAGCCAAAAAGGCCGAGGCACTGGCTAAGAAGGAAGCTGAGCGGGAGGCTAAAGAGAGAGCCAAGAGGGAGGCCGAGGAAGCCAGAAAAGCCAAAAAGGCTGAGGCACTGGCTAAGAAGGAAGCTGAGCGGGAGGCTAAAGACAGGGCCAAGAGGGAGGCCGAGGAAGCCAGAAAAGCCAAAAAGGCTGAGAGAGAGGCCGAAGAGGTCAAGGGTAAAGCAAAGGGGGAAGCCGAAGAGCCAGTAAGTGCCGAACTTTATAAGGGAATAGTGAAACTGACGATAATGCCACCAATAGATATCGGTCAGGTCAGGAAGTTAGAAGAATACTTATATCAGGTTCAAGACCTGCGTCTAGTATTGGTTGGTGGTTCAGTAGACGAGGGCACCGAGATTGTGGTATCAGCCGAGAACCCCATTCCCCTAATAGATGCCCTAAGAGAATTACCTCCTGTAGACCAGATAGTTAAGAAGGGCAAGACTATTCAGCTTACACTAAAGGCGGAATAGTCACATTACAGGATGCTCAGTCACTGCCCATTTGGATCTATTATATCTCTTCGGGCTAATATATCTTAGCTACTCGGTACGCCCTCTTCGCGCCCGTAGGATAAGAATAACGGCCAGCGCTCCGCCAATCCCTATCCAAATATATCTAGTCCAGTTAGGCAGTGATACCCGAGAACTGCCAATATAAAATGGGCTAGGCATTATCCAATTACTCTCATTAAGGGTGCCATCTATTGCTTTCACCCTCCAATAATATGGGGTCTCCTTCTCAGTTGGCGCTAACTTCTCTTCTGCAGTAAGGGTATATTCTGAGTCGGTGAGCCCTCTCTTCTCCAATACTATAGTGGCAAAATCACTATCAGTTCCAATCTGGAGAACATAGGTTATACCACTGGGGTCAGTAACATCCTTCCAGTCAAAATAGGTCTCGGCTTCAGCGGTAGCAGCAACTATTGGCAGTAATGGCACTGGCGTTATCGGTGTTTCTGATTCCATGGTAAAGATAGTGGTGACACTGTTGGCACCATCGCTGGCGGTTACCACATGGCTTCCAGGGATGCTGGGTGGTACAGTAAAAGTGGCTGAGATGGTCCTATCAGCACCAACCTCGGTTGTGGCAACATTAAAGACCTCACCATTACTATAGGTTATGGTAACCGTAGCATCTGCTACAAACCAGATGCCACCGATAGTTAGCTCCATACCCACATGACCCGGCGAGGTTCGGCTGGTAGCCGGGTACAGGCTGATGCTAGCCAGGATAGTCAAAACAGTTAATTCAGCTTCAGCCACGTTATCGCTTTCATCGCGGACTTCCACTCTGACGATGCCACCATCAGTATAGGCAGGATGGGGCGGGATGACAAAGCTACCACCTAAGCTACCAAGGCGATTGGTATGTAGGAATATCGGAGTCGTGGGAACCTTATTGCCATCAAGGGTGATGGTAACACGCTCCCGCGCCCCAAACCCGACGCCGCTAACCGCCACCGCCTTATCTATATCCTGTAACGAGGGGGCTAAGGTTATTTTGGGCTTTACACCAAACTCAGCCTCGGGCCTATTGCCCGACTCATCAATAGCGGTTATGATATAGTTGCCAGCCGGGCCCTCGGGGACAATAATAGTGGCTGTAAATTGGCCATCACTATCGGTCCTGATATCACCACTTATTATGTCAACTGCATGGCCATCGTATTTAATGGTAATTTCTTGATCAGGCCGAAGGCCCACGCCACTAATCTTGACCTCAGATCCTACCGTCGCTTCTTCAGGTTCTACCTCAATTTCACCATCGATTACAGTAAATGGGACAACCGCAATTATCTCTTTACTTATGCGATAAGTAGCGTAAACATAATACTCGCCATCATGCACATCTTCTACGTCTTCACCGTCGTTAAGTTCCTCAGGGACTTTGAAAGAGGTATCGAATTCACCGGGAAACAGTGAAGTCTCGTCACTGGTTCTAATGTTTCTTTCCAGTAACTCGTAATGGGTAACCTCATCGTCAATATAATCGCCCTCGTTAGCCTTATCACTGGAGAAGTAGAGATAAACGTAGCTACCTTCGTCAAAGCCCCTACCCTCGATATCAATCTTGTCGCCGAGCTTACCCTCATCGGGACTGAGAATAAGTTCAATCTCAACCGCAGCCTGGGCTGGCACAGTAAGAAACGACACCAGTAGTAGAGGAAGGATAATACCTAATACCAGCACGCAGAAAACTCTATGGTGTCTCATCTGTTACCCCAGCAATTAGCCGATAAATGCCACCTAAACTTCTGTGATAATAAACTATACGCTAATACCCGTCAATACTGAGCCTCTGTCTGAGTAAAGGTTTGGGGATGAGTAAGGAAAGGTAGCTTAGGGTTATCCCAGCCGGTCGCCTTTTTTTAAGTTGACATTCCTGATAAACTCAGCGGCGCTAATCTTAGCCGAACCGGCGGGTTGAACCTGGTTTACCATTATACTGCCATTCCGACAGGCAACAGCAAACCCCTCATCACCTACCAGGATAATCTCACCGGGAGTAGCCCCAGAAACCGAACTTATCGGTTTGGAATCAAAGATTTTCAGTTTTTCTCCCTGACAAATAGTACTGGCGCCCGGTCTGGGATTAGTGCCTCGAATCAGGTTATAGACCTCCGGGGCAGACTTAGCCCATCTGATGATGCCATGCTGCCCCCGACACAATGGCTCGTAGGTCGCCTGGCTATCATCCTGGGGGATGAGCGGTGCCTTGCCCTCTCTGACAAGCTGAATCGCCTCCACTAGTGCCGCCACTCCCATAGGATATAATTTATTAAAGAACAGGGAACCCATGGTATCATCAGGCAGGATATCAACCTCTTTTTGGAGTAGTATCGGCCCGGTATCGATTCCTTCATCGGGCCAGATGATGCTTAAGCCGGTCTTGGTCTCCCCCTGAATTATCGGCCAGTTTAAGGCGCTACCACCCCGGTGCTTGGGCAGTAACGAGGGGTGATACATGATTGTGCCCCTCTTGGGACAATTCAGTATCGCTACGGGCACTATGTCCTGAACAAAGGTGATTACCCCCAGCTCTGGCTTATAGGAAGCCATAGTCCCGTAAACGCCAGCATTCTTCATATGGCTGGACTCATGAATGGGGATACCATTCTCAGTGGCTAAGGTCTTGAGGGGGGCTGGCCTTTCGGGGTCACCACCAGGGATAAAAACCGCCACTACCTCACCCCCTGTTTTAAGGATGGCTTCAAGGGCTTTAGAACCGAGTGAGGGGTGGGCTATCAGGACAATCCGCATGGCTAACCACCTTTTTAAACATACCTCTTACCGTCTGCTTTAGCGTAGACTTAGACTTCCTTATAGTTTTGCTTTAGCGTAGAGTTCAGCTGCCTTAAAGGAACTCCTCACCAGGGGGGCTGAGGCAACCTCAACAAACCCTAAGCCTTTACCGATAGCTTCAAATTCGGAAAATTCCTTGGGGGAGATATACCGGGCTAAGGGATGATGTTGCGGGGAAGGCGGTAAATACTGACCCAGGGTAAGCAGGTCACACTGGGCATTCCTTAAGTCCTTCATGACCGTGACCACTTCCTCGTCGGTTTCTCCCAGCCCGAGCATTAGTCCCGACTTGGTAACTATCCCCGAATCTAGGTCTTTCACCATAGAGAGAAGTCTTATGGAGCGCCGGTAGTCTGCCTCCGGTCTTACTTCAGGATAAAGGCGGGGAACGGTCTCTACGTTATGATTTATCACCTCAGGTTGAGCAACTACTACCGTACTAAGTGCTTCACTAGAGCCAAGGAAATCTGGAATGAGAACCTCAATGAATGTGCCCACCCTCTTTTCATGAAGCATATTAACTGTCTTGGCGAACTGAGAGGCACCGCCATCAGCCAGGTCGTCTCTGGTAACCGAGGTTATCACCACATAGCGCAAATTTAGTTTCTCAACCGCCTCAAGCAAATGCCCGGGCTCTTCATCATCTAGCGGCAGCGGCTGGCCCTTCTTTACCGCACAATAGCTACAGTACCTGGTGCAGATATCGCCCAGAATCAAAAAAGTTGCCGTTTTATGTGAAAAACAGTCTCCGATGTTGGGGCAGTGGGCACTTTCGCAGATAGTGTGCAGGCTTAGGCCGTCCAGAAGCCCTGCCATAGGTATCATGACTTCGGGGTCTACCGACCGCTGCTTAAACCAAGGTGGTAGTCTGGCTCTCATAAGTACGGTTCCTTGCTAATATATCTAACCCCGGTTCTATTTGGGCGTCGAAAACTTCGGCAAAACGGGCTAATAAACTCTCGGTTACTGCTGCCATCGGTATGTCCTGAGAAAGAAGCGCTGAAATGGACGTGGCTCCTCTATCGGAAAAGCCACACGGATTTATGAGTGAGAACGGCTCTAGGTCTGTGTTTACGTTGAGGGCAAATCCATGCATAGTCACCCATTTTCTAACTCTAAGCCCAATGGCCGCGATTTCCTCATTCCCTACCCAAACCCCGCGATGTGTCCTATCTCTACTGGCTTTGATGCTAAAGTCGCTTAGGGTTCTTATGACTACTTCCTCAAGGTCATGAACGTACCGATGAAGGTCTCTCCCCCTATCTCTCAAATCTATAATGGGGTAGCCCACCAGCTGACCGAGGCCATGATAGGTAACATCCCCTCCCCTATCCACAAACAATACCGGGACACCTTTCTCGGCTAGTTCTATCTGAGAAGCGATGATATTTTCCAGCTTACCTGATTTGCCGATAGTAATAGTAGGCGGATGCTCCAGAAGAAGCAAGACATCTCTTATCTTGCCAGCGAGCCTCTGGTATAGAAGTTCTGTCTGTAGATAATAGGCTTCGTTATAGCCTACTTGCCCGAGCTGATAGACGGTACAAAGCATCTCCCCACCGATGTTATCTTATGTAAAGTAATGTGCGGCATTTAGCTTTCTCAAGAGCAGCCATGTATTGCTCCACCGCTGATATCCGTTGGTTGCTTTCCCAAATGCTTGGATAGAGAGGTTCGGTGGTCATATTTACCAGCCCCCCCTACCCACCTGACATAGTTACTACATCATTAGGTGGTGGGAAGATAGCTCCCGGTTTGTATCTCACTGCCGGGTAATAGCCTTCTTTTCCAAGCACCGCGCTAGCCGGCTTCAGATTAAAGATATACCCTCTGCCAAAGAAGCTGGAGCTTCCAGCAATTGGGCTAGGCTATTTATAAATGCCACCGCCACAGCTCCGGTAAGTACCCTGTGGTCATAAGTAAAGTAGTAGGTCATAATCGGCCTAATTACAATTTTCCCATCCCTGACCACAGCCCGGTCGGTAATGCCGCCGGTGCCTAAAATCGCTGACTCTGGTTGATTTATGATCACCGTCTCAAAACGGTAACCACCACCCAACGCCCCAAGATTGGTAATGGTGAAGGTTCCACCCTGCACCTCTTCCGATGCCAGTCCTCTCTCCCGCGCCTTCTTGGCTAGTGTTTTTACTTTCTTGCTTACCTCAACCAGCGATTTCTGGTCGGCATTTCTTACCACCGGGACAATGAGCCCCTCTTCCAGGGCAACCGCCACCGCAACGTTAATATCCTCCCACAGTTTAATCTCATTATCTATCAGGCTGGCATTGATCTGGGGATGTTCTTTAAGTAATTTAGCCACCGCAGCTACTACCAGGTCGGTATAGGTAATTCGGGCACCGAGCGTCTCTTCTTGCGCCACGAGGTTTTTCCGTAATTTTACTAACTCGGTCACATCCAGTTCACCCATAAGGGTAAGTTGAGCCGAGACTGACAAACTGCGATGCATGTGTTCCGCGATTGCCTTCCTAATGCCGGTGAGGGAAATCGTGGATTTTACCCTTCTACCTTGATACATTTCAGCCGCAGCTTCAACCGGAGGCGCCGCCGCCTTCTTCTCTATTCCCCTTTCAATGTCCTCCTTCACAATCCTACCTTCAGGACCACTACCTACTACTTTTGATATATCTATCATGTGTTCTTCAGCCATCCGGCGAGCCACCGGGGATATTTTAATACGCTCTCCTTCAGCCTTAGGGGCAGCTGGCACCTCAGCTTCAACCGGAGGAGCCTCAGCCGGAGGCGCTCCCTTTTGCAGTGCCTCCAGTTCCTCTTTTGTAGCAACGATAAGACCGGCTGCCGAGCCAATTGGCGCATCCTTTCCCGCCTCCATCAGGATATGCAGGAATCCTGAAGCCTCAGCCTCAACATCGTGCCGTATTTTCTCAGTCTCGACTATCAAAACTACGCTGCCCTTTTCAACCCGGTCGCCTTCCTTTGCCTTCCATTCAATTA
>SDBS01000424.1_pt1 | contig 40504 bp, 58 predicted proteins | sample 2277091 | NCBI WGS metagenome assembly SDBS01 (sample SAMN10404972, study PRJNA504765) | marine sediment metagenome | isolation source: marine sediment core GS10_PC15, 163 cmbsf | place: Arctic Ocean: Southern Knipovich Ridge | collected 2010
CGAGGTTCGCGGTGGCGGCGAACCGCTCATTGAGCTGCGCCGGCCGCGGGTCGCTCACCAGCTCCGTGGCCCGGGAGATCGGACGCTTGGCATACTTCTCCATCAGCGTGCCCTTGTCGAGCACCGACTCGCTGATCCTGAAGTTGGGGTCCGTGATGATGGAGTAGATCTTCTCGTCGGGTACGTTGGCGCGGACCAGCTGACAGACCGCGTCCATCAGCCAGGCACTGCGTGAGTCGTCCGGCTCCTTGTCCCCTTCGGTGTTGCGCAGGTCACCCTGGACGCACAAGGCTTGGTCGCGCTCGGCGACGCCATACTGCTCAAGCTCTTCGATCGAGGTCAGGCGCTCGACGTTGCCGCTGATCTTGACCTCGGCCTGCGGGGCGAAGCCTTCCTCACCGGTCTGGACGGCCTGCGCCTTGGCGAAGTCGGTGAGCGGATACGACGAGTCCGTGAAGCTGAAGAGCTCAGCGAGTACACGCGTGCGGCCCTTGTCGATCTTCTTCTGGTCGGGGATGTTGATCGTCCCCGGCAGCCGCATGATGCGGTCGACGTTGTGGCAGTTGTCGGCGCCGAAGAGGAGCTCCAGCTGCATGTTCCAGAGCTTGGCCTCCTCGGCAAGATCCAAGTCGCCATTGATGGCGAATGGCTCTTGCAGCCTCCAGAAGCCTTGGTAGCCACCGCCGCTGAAGATGATGACCGTCGGCGGCGGCACTCCTTCGGGCAGGTTGTCCGTCAACAGGCCCAGGGCGCGCCGCTGCTCCTCCCCAATGTCCTCCCTGGGCCTGGGGTCGATGTCAACGTGGAGCCACGTAAGCGCGGCGATCTCCTCGCGGTCCGCCTTCTTCTCGAGCGGGCGAGTCGTTTTGTTGACGTGGAAGTAGCAGTTGGACACACCGTTGTGCTTGTCGATCCACTTGCCGCACGGCTCTTGCTCGGTGAATGAACGGGTCTCGATGCCCCGCCTGTCCGGCTTGATCGCCGTTAGGACCCAAAGCCCGCCAGGGCAGAACTCCTCGAGGAAGTCTAGAGAGGCGGATGTGTTGGGTTCCGGTTCCATGCCAACCAATGCTTCAGCTGCAGCTGCGTCATTCCGCTATCACTTCTGAACATGGCGTGCTGGTACAGTTCGAGCCGCGTCACGTTGCCGACGTGGTCCGCCGCGACGTCACCCGCGAACAGCAGCCACTCACGTTTCACCTGGAGGAGCAGCCATGCACTGCCATCGTTCTTCCATCTCTGCCTCAGCCAGATGCGCTGCTGATTGGTGAAGTGGTCGATCTGCACGACGGTGTTGCCGTGCATCGGCCAAGCCGGCAGCCACTTCAGCTCGAGCCAGCCGTGTGTGCAGTTGACATCGGGCGTGCCGGGGAAGGCTGGGTTCTCGATCGGGTAGGCGTCCCAGGCCCTCAGCATCTTCACCACGTTGCGGCGCATGGTGGACTCGCTCACCCTACTACCTTCCTCGTCATCTCGGCATCATAGAGCAAACAGTGTGCACCATCCTTGCCTATGTTATGGACAGATGTGGTCAGCACCGTTGTGATGCCCTCCGCTGCGGCTTCACGCATCGCCTCATTCAGGTCGCGCAGTAGCTTCTGGATCTCTGCCGCTGCTTCGCTCATCCTTCGCGCCGCCGAAAGGTCCAAGTGTCACCATTGGGGAAGGTGTAGCTGTCGTCCTCCGAGAGCAGGTCCGCGCCAGCCAGCTCTTGGAGCAACCAGCGTATGTGGCTACCACGAGCCTTGAACTCGTCGAGCCATGGGCCGCCCTCGCCCGGCACCCGCACCAGCTCGATGCCAGCTTCCTGGGCCATGCGCACGGTTGATTGGAGGCTGACTCGCCAGCGCTCTTGCGTTGCCGGATCCTTCTCGAGTGGATTATCCTCCGGCCACACCACGCGGTGAATGCCCGCCTGGATGATGCCCTTCATGCACTCGTTGCAGGGTGCGTTGGCAAGGTACATCGTGCAGCCCAGGAGGCTGACTCCGCGCTGTGCTGCCGAGTAGATGGCGTTGGTCTCAGCGTGAACGATGAGGAGGTACTTGACCTTGCGCTCGTTGTATCGCCGCGGGTCATCACGGACGCCGCGCGGGAACCCGTTGTAGCCTGTGCTGACGATGGCGTGCATGGCATCGACTACCACACAGCTGGTCTTGGTGCTCGGGTCCTTCGACCAGCTGGCCACCACCGTGCACACGTCCAAGAAGCGGCGGTGCCACTTCATCTCGCGGCGGTACCAGGATTGCAGTTCGACCGCATCACCATGCTCGATCCGGGCGTCCATCTCTGTCTCGCCTCCCATGCTCATATCTTTCTCCTTGTGTGCTTCTGCACGAGCTCCACAGATGCAGAGTCCATCACCGAGCGCATCAAAGGTGTGATTCACAGGGTTGAGAATCTCTTCGCTCACATCGATTCTCCCCAGCTGGGCCCACACTCCACGTCCACCAGGAAGGGGACGTTGCCAGTGAGGCAATTGGTCATGATCTCGGCGACTTCTAGCGCCTGCTTCTCCGATTCGAAGGAGCCTGTGTTCTCGTCGTGCACCTGCAGTTGCAGGAAGTAGCCACCAGCATCGATCTCGACTAACGAGGTCTTGACCTGGTCGGCTGAGCTGCCTTGGATGAGACGGTTGAGCGTCTTGTGCGTCCAGCTGTACTCACCCGTGTCTTGCACCGGGAACCGGCACCGCCGGCCACCGATGGTGATGATGTAGCCACGCCTCTTCGCCACCTTCTCGCACTCCTTGGCGAGCTTCTTGACGAAGGGCAGCTCCTCATCGAACTTGTCGAGAATGACCTGCGCCTCTGCACCTGCCACCTTCCAAGCACGGCCATGGCCGCGCGCTCGTGCGAATGCGACGGCGTCGATCTGGTTCTCGAAATATGTGGTCTCACCATATTGCTTGCCGAAGACGGCCCACCGTGTGGGCAGGCCGATTTTCACGGCGGTCGCGGCACCGCCCTGACCATAGCACTTGCCGAGGAAAATCTGCTTGCAATCGAAGCGCATCTTCTTATAGACTTTCTCTTCCCACTGATCCACCACCACGGAGCTGTGAATCAGGCGCGTCATCATGTCGTGGTTGTCGGTCTTGGGGTCGTCTCGGTACTTCTGTGCCGCGATGGCTGCCTTGGGCAGCTTCAGCAGCTCGGCGAAGTGCACCAACCATCTCGGCTCCTGCTGCGAGTAGTCACAGCTGCCCCAGACTGCACCCTCCTCAGGGAGGTAGATCGCGCGCCACATCTTGGCGAACTCGTCGCGGCTGGGCTGTTGCTGCATGTTGGGAGTCTCACAGGAGAGCCGGCCATAGGCGGCGCCTCTGGTATCCCCGCCCTCGCGCTCATCCTTGGTGCGGCGCATCTGGTTGAATGTGGCGTGGATGCGACCGTTGATCATGTGGGTCCGCACGGACTGCACGAACGTGGTGCGCAGCTTGTTGGTCTTGCGCGCCCACACGATGGCGTCGGCGACTTCGTGGTTGATGCTCTCGAGCCACTCGGCGGTGATGGACGGCGACCCACTGGTCGTCTTGGGCACCGGAATGCCCAGGTAAGCGATGGCGGCTGCCAGTGGTTCAGCCTTCCACACATCACCGACTTCGATCTTCACGCCGGTGGCATGGTGGACCTTGGCGAGGGCTTCGGCCTCCTGCTCGAGCGACCAACGCGCGATCGTCTCGAGGCGATCCTGGCTGACGCGCACGCCGCGCCGCCGCATGCGTTCCAGCACCGGAAGCACAGCTGACTCGAGATCCCAGATCCGCCACAGATTTTGGTCTTCCAGTACTCGTTCCTGCCGCTGGAGTATCTGCAGTGGCAGCCGGCTGTCGTGCTCGGCGTAGGGGCCGACGAACTTCGGAGGTAGGCGCCACAACCCACCCTTCGGATCGACGTTGTAGTGCTGCGCCGCCTCGCGCAGTAGCTCCTCGTCCTTGCCTGGCAGGTCCCATCGCTTGGCGATGGTCGCTAGGGAGTACGAGAAGTGAAGCTCATTGATCAGCGGGTCGGCGACCTGCACGTCGCGCATCGTCGCCTTCGGGAACAGGACGCTCTCTTCAGCGGCGTAGGCGAGATCGTAGGGGAGATGCGCGCCGACGATGTCACCCTCGAAGTGCTTGGCCTGGTCGCGCAGGTACCGCAGGGCGGCGTCAGCGTCCTCAACATTGTCGCCGCCCTGGTGTCTTAGCGGTACATAGTAGTCACCTCCGTCCTCGAGGCTGAAGCTGAAGCCAGCCATGAACGTGTTGTCGCGCAGGGAGCCGCAGCCCAGCTGCTTGAGGTCCGGGTCCTTGGTCTCGCAGTCGAACCCCACACGCTTGGCGCCAGCCCAGGAGGGCAGGTCGCCGATGCGAGGTGGCGTCCACACGGAAGCAGGCTCCCACAGCGGAAGCTGCATGGGCTTCACCGTAGGCATCAGAAGGGAACGTCGCTCCGTCCGGGCCGCCTGCCGCCACCATCATCGGACTGCCCCACCTCCTTCTTCTCTCTGGGCGGGCGGATCTGGATAGTCTGCTTGGGCGAGGTCGGTATGTAGTCGAGCTTGACGTTGAGCGAGCCATCCTTGTTCCAGAACGCCGAGCCGATCTTCGTCCACCAGGACCGCGTCTCACCTTGGCGGTCCTCGTAGTTGGTGATGCCCATCACGTCGAGCCGATTGTGTGAGCGCATGTTCAGGTCATCAGGCATGTCTTCCTCCATGCTGTGTGTCGATGAGGCACTGGATGTGGCCGCGCGCCCTGGTCAGGTGGGCCACCTCCCAGGGCCCGAAGAGAATCTCGACGATCTCTCGTTCCAATGGCCAGAGCTTATTGGCCGAGCAGAAGGCAACGATCACACTGCACGGCACGGACGTTGCTCCCCACTCAACTAGGTTGCGGCCTCCCGCATGATTGGATATGGCCCACTCCTGCAGCTTCTCGATGTAGTGGTCGGCCTTGCGTAGGTCCTCGGTGCCGCTCTTGGCACGCCAGCGGGTGATGTACTTGACTGCGTTGCCAATCAGGAACGAGGGCCCATAGGCGTCGATGATGACGTCCCAGGTCTGCACGGACGACGTCTTGTAGTGATCACCAGCGATCTGTCGCTGGTTGGCTTGGCTATTCACAGCTCTTCCCTCATGGTTGGTCCCACCACATCGAGTGGACTAGCCACAAGAGCAGGATGCCGACAGCGATGTACGCTAGCAGACGGTTGGCTTTGTACTTCACGTGCTAGGCGAGCTCCTTGTGGTAGTACTGCAGCCCCAGCTTCACCAGGGCAGCCACCAGCCCACAGCAGAGTGAGAAGGCAAACGGCACGACGAAGACTAGCCACCAGGAGCAGTCGATCAGATCGAAGAACCTCAGCACCACCAACACGATGAGCAGCGTCTCGGATTGTGTGCGGATGTAGTCGTTCATCAGTTCACCGCCTGCACCTGGCCAGGCGTCGGCTTGGTCAGCTTCGACTCGACCAATATCAAGGCGCCCACCGACTCGCGCGGGATGTAGTAGGTGGTCTCCTCGCTCCTGAACACGTAGTCGATGATCATGACCTGTTCCGACATGGCTCTCACCCGGAGGGTGTGGTCCACATCTGTGAACCTCAGCGGCTCATCGGCACCGATGCAGTACACGGTGGCCGACGCCAGCCGCGTCCATTCCTGGTTCATCTCAGGCATCAGTCACACTCCCGTTGTCCGGTTTCCTTGTCAACACTGCAGGCCATGACGACTTCATCACTGGTCCGGCTCAGTCCACGGATGTCACCGTCAGCGACGACCATGAGGCCATCGCGTTGGCCGCCGACGGTGAAGGTCGTGAGGCCCTTGCACCCCGCGCGCCACGCGTCGAGATAGAGATCCTTGAAGTCCTCCCACGCCATCGTGTGGGGCACGTTGCAGGTTTTGCTGATGGAGCTGTCAACGAAGGGCACGGCTGCCTTCAGGACGGCCAGGTGCTCCTGTGCCGTCACATCCGCGGACGTTCGACCTCGCACATCGTAGTGTGCGGCGCCGTAGTCCTCGATGCGCTGAAGGCGTGGCCCATCCGCCATCACGATCTGTCGCTCCACGTCGTAAGCCCAGACCGGCTCGAGGCTTGAGCTGACATTGTCAGCGGTCATGCTGATCGTGCCACAGGGAGCGATGCTGATGACATGGCTGTTGCGGATGCCGTGCTCCGCGATGCCGTCGCGGAGGCGCTTGGGCAGACGCTTGATGAAGGGAGACTCCAGATACTTGGCACGGTCGAGTATCGGGAATGGACCCTTCTCCCGTGCCAACTCGATGCTGGCCTCGTAGGCCGTGTCGCGCAGGACCATGAGGATCTGCTGCATCTCCGTCAGGAAGTCCGCACTGCCGTACGGCGTCCCCTGGGCCTCGAGCGCATTGGCCAGGCCGGTGATGCCCAGGCCCATGCGGCGCTTGCTCTGGGCCTCTCGTTGATGCTCCCAGAGCGGATAGATGGCGCGGTCGATGACGTTGTCCATCGCACGCACAACGATGGGGATGTCCTCAACGAAGCCCTGCCAGTCGAAGTTACGGGGCGTCGCGTACTTGGTGAGGTTGAACGAGCCCAGGAGGCAGGCGCCATATGGCGGCAGCGGCTGCTCGCCGCAGGGGTTGGTGGCTGCGATCGTCTCGCAGTAGCGCAGGTTGTTCTCCGCGTTGATGCGGTCGATGAACAGGACACCCGGCTCCGCCCAGTCCCAGGTTGACCGCATGATGGTTTCCCACAGAGTGTGTGGGTTGACCTCTTTGTATAGCTCACCATTGAACGTCAGTTGGAACGGATGCTCGGCGATGAGGGCTTCCATGAATGCGTCGGTAACTCCCACGCTAATGTTGAAGCCACGGAGCCGGGTTTGATTCTGCTTGGCGCGGATGAAGGCCTCGATGTCCGGGTGGTCTATGCGCATGACCCCCATCTGTGCGCCGCGGCGGTTGCTGGATGAGGCCACGCAGCGACAGATCGCGTCGAAGATCTCCATGAACGCGAGTGGCCCGCTGCTTTTGGAGCTGAGCTTCTTGATGGTGGCGCCGGAAGGGCGCAGCGTCGAGAAGTCGTAGCCGATGCCACCACCCAGCCGCATGGTGGCGGCGGCTTCCTCGGCACGCTTCATGATGGAGCCCTGGCCCTCGACGAACGAGTCCTCGATGGTGCCACTGACGAAGCAGTTGTAGGGCGTGACCTGGCGCGTGGAGCCCATGGCTGCCTGCACGCGTCCGGCGGGCAAGAAGCGCATGTCTAGGAGAATCTCCCGGAATGAGCGGTAGTGGGTGTCCCCGCCGGAGAGTGCGGACGCGATGCGTTGCATGGCCTCCCGGAAGGACTCACCCTCCCCGCGGTACTTCTCTGCATGTAGCTCTTGAGCGAAAGCGGACTGCGGGCCGTGCACGGTAGGGGAACTCCTCGGGGGTGTGGGGGCGTAGTTGGGCAGGTCATGCATGGGGGCCACGCCTCAGTAGATAGAACTCATAGCTGCATCCCCACTGCCGCGCGAAAGCCGATTGTGAGTGACGCGCGATTGATCTCATGAGGCCGGGAACGTGCAGCTTCCAGGGCTTGATCACTGGCAGCAGGTTCCAGCGGCGGCCGTCCTTGGTGGTCCACTTGTTCTCCATGCCGGAGATTGCCATCCGCAGCCACCAGGAAGGGTACTCAAAGAGATGCTCTCGCAGATCCTCGTACACCCCAAGAGTCAGGTGTCCGCCGCACACGATCTTCAGCCACTGCCGTGCGCGCTCACAGTGATGGCATGTCTTGTAGGTCTGCCAGCTGCCTTCCCACAGCGCGGTGATCTTCTCATAGTGTTCACCCGGGTCGATCACCCGGCGGCATTCATCACAGCGGTGCGCCACACGGGCACGCGGCCGCACGATCGTGTAGGCATCCCAGGTGCCCTCGGTGTTGTCAATGAAGCACATCAGAGTCTCACCACCGTGATGCGCTCGGAGGCACGGGTGATGCCGGTGTAGAGCCAGCGCCACTTGTCGCTGCGGAACACGCTGCTCTCGTCGAAGAGCATGACATTGCCCCACTGACTACCTTGGGCCTTGTGGACGGTGAGCGCATAACCGTAGTCGAACTCGGCCGCCTCCTTGCGCGTCCACCAGGGCATGATGAGGTCCTCGCCGCGGAACGGCTGCGCCCAACACGAGACGGTGACTTCTTCCGCCTCGATGTCCTTGGGGCCCACGGTCATCATCAGGCGATCCTTGGTCAGGACGCCGGCATCCAGGCACTCCCAGATGCTTCCGTTCAGCAGGCCCAGATCGTGTTCGTTGCGGAGGCAGACCAGCTTGTCGTTCTTGACAGGCCGCCAGTCTTCACCGATGCCCAGGAGCTCGCGCATGCGATGGTTGCTGCTGCGGCGGGTAGTGTTGCGACCTACGAGCATCTGGTCCGCGGCCTGCGCTTCACCCTCCTGGAGGAGGTGCTTGCTGAGGACGATGCTGCTGCCGTAGGCGCCGGCGTCCAGTCGCTCCTTGTTCCGTACCTGCGTCGCCATCGCGATGATGGGGTTGTCCCGCGCTTGGCGGTGGATCTCGGTGAGCATGAAGTCCGGCTCACGCGACGTGAAGAAGCCAGCGCCGCCAACGGGCGGCAGCTGGGCCGGGTCACCCAGGACGAGCACCTTGGTGCCAAAGCTGAGTAGGTCCTCACCCATGCGGCCATCTACCATGCTGCACTCGTCGATGACCACGAGCGCGGCATGTTGGACACCTGAATCGTAGTTCAGCGAGAACAGTGGCTGGGCCAGGTTGTGGTTCTCGGTTGAGACCTCGCGGCGGAGGCGGGTGACTTGCTCTTCGCACAGCGTGGCCTTTTTCTCAAGGCCGGAGGCTTGGCGAGCAAGCACGTCGACCAGCTCACGCTCGAGCTCGGCCAGCCGCAGGCGGCAGCGTTCGCGCGGGATGTAGATCAGCTGGTGAATGGTGCTAGCGGGGCAGCCCTTCTGCTTGAGGACGTGTGCCGCCTTGCCGGTGTAGGCACCGAACAAGACGAGCCCACCCACATTCTGGGCGAAGTGTCGGGCCAGCGTCGTCTTGCCAGTGCCGGCGTAGCCAGCGAGATAGAAAACTTGCTGATTTGGATCAGATAGCCATTCGTTGACGGCTTTCAGTGCTGCATCTTGCTGCGGCGACCACTGCATCGGTCAGCTCTCCAAGAACGGACGGGGGTCGGGGTAAAACAGCCCAGACAATCCCCCAAGCTATAAGGGACCAGCTACCCCGTCCGTTCCAGCTGTTGCTAGAAGGCGGGATCGCCGTCGTTGTCGATGGCGGCGGCCGGAGCACCATCACCGGCGACCTTCTCCTGTGTCTCGTAGGAGACGCGGGCCATGCCGCCGGTGACCATCTCGTAGACGCTGTGCGCCGCCAGGAACGTCGGATCCTCCTTGGTCAGGAGGGACGCCCCAACCGATGGCTGGCCACTCGCACCCAGGGCGGCCGGCTTCAGATCGAAGTTGGCGAAGGTCCCCTTGGTGTTGTTCTGGATCTTGGTGGTGAGGCGCACGTTGTGTGCGCAAAGTGGGGTGTCACCCCGCGGTGCGAAGATCTCCACCTTGGTCATCCACCGCCGGTAGACGGTGATCTTGGTGGAGGTGAAGGCGATCACCACCGGGCTCGGATCGCTGGCCTCATCCGCGCGGATGACACCGTAGACGTAGAACGTCTCCACCAGCTGATTGCCGTTCGGGATGCCAGAGCCGTCGAAGGACGTGAAGATCTTGCCGAACTTCATGCCGGCTGACTCCGAGTCCTTCACCGACTGCTTGACGAAGGGGCTGTCCACCTTGTGGACAGCAACGAAGCCTCCGCCCTTGTCCCGCGGCACCCACTCCACGAAGCAGCGCTCCGTATAGGCAGGCGTGAAGAGCACACCCACCTTGCCGTCGAAGAGCTCATCGGTGACGGTGTTGAAGAGCATGCCCATCTTGGCATCCTTGATGCCACCGTTCTCGATGTCCTCGACGACCTGCGGGCTGTTCGACTGCAGAACGCCTAGAAAGGGGAGAACCAAGTCAGCACTGGAAACGTTCTCAGTGCCATGGCCGGCATAGTCGCCGTAGTCGTGTCTGGCCACTGCGGTCTCGCCGCGTGTGGCCGGTGTCTTGTCACTGCTCATCGTTGGAAATACCTTTCACATTCGTTGGTTGTGTGCCACGCGTCCCACATTGGGACTCGCAGACATCAGATGCTGATCTCAGCTCGCTTCCGATGGAAGGCGCCGAACAGCTCCAGCGGCACGTCGTCCCCCTCCTGCAGGAGATCCGTCAGGAACTTCTTGAGGGTCGAGGGCTCGATGGTTTGCTGGCGTTGATAGGTGAGGGGCGTTTCGCGCTCCTTGCATTCGCGCTCGAACGCAGCGGCCTCCTGCTCCTCATCCTTGGTGAAGTACACCGCGAACACACGGCGCATCAAATCAGCACCACCATTCTCGTTAACCCACGCTAGGGCCGCGGCCTTCTTCTCCTTGGTGATGGAGTAGTAGAGCTTCCTGCTGACCGTGATCTGCAGCCCGGTGGATGTCTTGAACTCCCTGATGCCAACCTCCTCCATCAAGGTCGGAAGGGATTGCTCGGCGATCGCAGCCAGCGCTTTCTTGGCCGCCTTCAGTTCAGTCTCGAGTCGAGCCACCTCAGTCTCGTGCTCCTGCTGCTCCAGCGCCATGCGCCCCAGCTGGGCCAGCTTGTCCTCGTTGATGGGGCTGTTGGTGAAGCCTGAATAGTCGTGCGACACGGTGATCTACCTCGCGTTCTCGGTTGCTCTGTCTAGGAAGGCTTTGGTGGCGCCTTTGCCGAAGCGGCGGACCAGGTCGTTGAGGGTGACGTCCACACCCTTGAGCTCGTAGTACTCAACGGCGGGTTCCGTTCCTTCACCACCGTGAGTGGACCCCCATCCGACGAAGGTGACGCTGAGTTCGGCAGATTGCCCTTGTGAGTCGACGATGTCGCTCACGAAATTTCTCGTCACGTGCGGCATTCAACTCGGTTCGAACAGCTGCGCTACGACCACCTCGTAGCAGTGGTGACGGTGGCTTCACTGGAGGAGGCGTAGCATACCGTCCGCGTAGTCGGTTGCAATACCTGCGCCCCAAGCAACTCGCCGAAGCGGCAGGTCATGTGCATCGACGCGCACTCGGCTCACAACCAGCTCCGCACTTCGTCCCCGGTGACCAGGTTGGACACGTCGAACTTCTTGCGCAGCGCTGCTAGGATGCCCACGTCCACGGTGTTGTTGGCCACGGCGTCAGTATAGTCAACCGGATGCTCCTGCCCAATGCGGTGCGCACGGTCCTCGCTCTGCTCGCGCTGCAACAGGTTGTAGCTGTTCGTGTAGTACATAACGTGCTGCGCCTCGGTCAGGTTCAGGCCAGCGCCACCCACGCTCGCCTTGCTGACGAACCACTGCGCGTCGCCGGCTTTGAACTTCGCCTTGTTGACTTCGCGCTTCTCATCGCTCACCTTCCCGTCGAACCGCACCGCCCCTGGGCCCAGGAGGGTGAGGCAGTCGTCGATTTCGTAGTCGTAGTTGGCCCACACGATCCCCTGGTTCGTGCAACCGTCGCGCCACTCTTCCAGTGGGCCCAGGCGGGGGTTCGGATTGAAGCGGTGGACGTTGCCATCATCTGTCGGAAGAAAGCCTGAGGTGATCTGGCGGAACCGTGTGAGGCGTTGGATGATGAGCGGCGCAGTGACCTCCGCTCCACCATCAAGCTCCGCCAGGAACTCATCCTTGAGTTGGTTGTAAACGCGGCGCTGCTCGGATGTCAACTCGAACGTGGCGCGGCGGTAGAGCTTCGGAGGCAGGTCGAGCACGTCCTCCTTGAGAACGCGGTCGCTGATCTCCTTGAGCCAGCCCTGCAGGACATCGAGCTGGTGGAAGTAGCTCGGCCATTTGTAATCTTTGCCGTCCTCGTCCTGGTGGTACACGCCGAACATGTGCTTGAAGTTGTGGAACCGCGGGATGGCACGCCGCTTCCAGAAGTGCTCATCCAGGAACTTGATCTGACTGTAGATGTCGAAGGGACCGTTGGGCACTGGCGTGCCGTTGAGGATGCGTGTGAACGGTGCATAGCGTCCTGAGGCCATGATGCTGATGGTGCGCTTGGCCTTAGGGGCCTTGATAGCCCAGCTCTCGTCGAGCACGTACAGGCAGCGGCGGCGATCGAGGAAGGCGCCAACCGCGCGCTTGCCGCGCTTGGTCATGAAGCCGTTGTAGCTGATGCAAAGCACAGCCAGGCGCTCAGGATTGGCGCCTAGCAGCTCCTTGAATGCACGCTGGTGCCAGAGTGTCGCTGACTTCTTAGTCATCCATACCATGCAGTCCGCGAGCTCGCGGGTGGCATCAGGCATGTGCCGCGGGATCTCGTCCACGACCCACTGGTAGTGCACCGAGGGCGGCGCCACGATCAGCAGGCCGTTGATGGCACCCTGCTGGTGGAGCCAGCTGGCCGTGTCGATGATGAGCTTGCTCTTGCCGGTGCCCATACCCCACAGGTGGGCCCAGGCCTCGCGCTCGCGGTGTTCCTCAAATGAGCGCAACTGGTGCGCAAATGGGACGGTCTTGAACTCGTAGTCGGCCATCAAATCTGGCACCACCCTACCACAAATTCAAGTCCCAGGGGCGCCTGTCCGAAGGGTTGGTGGTCGGGGCACGATGCCCCAAGGAGCAACCGAGATGAACAAGATTGCAACCCTGGCCATCGCACTGATGGCGTCCCTGACACTGGGCTTTGACCATTGCAGCATCGAGGAGATCCCGATCGGCGAGGAGAGCGAGACCATCTCCCAGGCGTGGGACTACGAGCCGAAGAATCTCAAGGAGCATGTCCAACGCCTCGAGATGATTGTTCAGCTCCAGCGACGCGAGCACGTTCGGATCCTTCAAGAGCGGGCTTGGTTCCACGACTGCATGGACGTCCTGATGGATCCGGCCCAGTCACCCCAGACCAGCCAGTTCAACGTCTACGCGAGCATGGTTGACTGGTGCAAGGTCAACTTCGGAGACTAACACCATGCGACTCAGCCTTCTACTCGCCATGTTCCTCGTCCTGTGCTTCGGGTGCGTTACGGCCGAAAACATCCCTGAGCGCTCCACCAAGGAAATCTGCCAGTTGGCCCACCTGCCCCACCTCGGCAGCCACCACCAAGAGCTGCTGGCTGCGGAGCTGGACCGGCGTGGCATCTTCGCAGATCAGAGCAACACCAAGCACAAGCCAGCGGTGGAGATCATTCGGAAGGGGTACATCTGGCGCGGCATGACCGAGAAGCAGCTCCGATGTGCCCGCGGCACGCCGCTGAGTGTGAATCACACGGTCGGGGCGTGGGGCATTCACAAGCAGTGGGTCTATGGCGACACCCGCCGCTCGTTCTACCGCTCGTTCGTTTACACCAAGAACGGCGTCGTGACGTCCTGGCAGTACTAGAATTTCTGGCAGCCAGCTCTCTTGCCGGCGGCGTAGGAGAACTCCATCGTCGCCATCACCATAGCCTGGAACGTCTTCTTGTTGAGCTCGATCTCCCACTCCCTGTGGAAGTGCAGTCCGACGCTCACCAGCTGGAGCACGAGGATGCTGAGAAGGAGCCAGTGTTTGCGTATGAACCAGATCATTTTTGATTGAGCTCCACTGCTGCCCGCAGCACGCGATCCACTCGAGCGACGAGGCCGACAAGCAGCGACGTGCGGCGTGGATCGCGTGCTGCCCATCGCGTCACTAGTGTGCGCCGATGGGCATGGTAGTCGAGGAGCAGAAAGTGCCCAGGGTACTCGGCAACAGCGGCGCGGCTCTTGGGCCCGAGGAGGCCATCGGTCTTCACACCGACGGTCTTCTGGAGCAGCCTGATGCCACGGCCGTGCTGTACCCGGGCGTCGAACATGGCCAGCGTCAGGCCAGCGTCGTTGCTCTCGTAGTACGACACTGGGCGCCAATAGTGTTGATAGTAGATCTCCGTCGCCTGCTGGGTCGTGATGTCTGCTGGCTTGAGGTCAAGGCCCAGGCGGTCCAGTGTGACCTGGGTGATGCCGAGGTTGGTCTCACCACCGTGGTCGGCGATCTCGATCGCACGCTCGGGCGACACGTGGCCGCCTTCGTTCTGGAAGACGATGGCCATGCAGTAGTGGAAGAGATTGGTCACGCTGCCTCCTCGGCCCGCCAGTAGCCATCCCACATGGTAGAAATTGCGCGCTTGCCATTCTTGTAGGTGATGGTGTGGCTGTGTGAGTGGCTGTTGGGGCCCTTAGCATAGCCGAAGCCGGCTGAGTCGGGGTCGCCACAGTAGCCGGCAACGGTCTGTCCGTCCCAGATGCCGGCGCTGTGGATGTGTCCGGTGTTCGATTTGCGCCCAATCTTGCTGAGGGATTTCGGCGTGGCTCGGGTGCCGTTGGGCCCAAGGTGGCCATGGTCACCGCAGTTGATATCGCCACAGATCACGAACGGCTCATCCGCACGGAGGAAATGCACCTTCGGGTTGCAGCCGCGGTCGCGCAGCAGGTACTCCACGAGGTGGAATCCCTTGACCTTGTCCCGGATGCTTTTGTACTTGGCGAGCTGCGCTTCGAGGAAGAAGATGGCATTGGGAAAGTCCATCCGGTAATCGCTCTCGCGCAGCCATCGCTCGGTCATGTTGTCGTGGTTGGAATCCACTACGTGTGTCGTGCACCAAGGTCGATAGGACTCCACGTTGAGGAACTCGACGACGTCCTGGTAGGACTCCTCCATGCTGTCAGTGCCGGTGATGTACTGCTCGTACATGCGGTGCGGGTCGCGCATGTCGTGATGGTTGCGGGGCGCGTCAACCGTGTCGTGCATGAACTGGTGGGCAGGGTGCAGCACGTCCATCATGCCGCCCTTGCCCCAGGCCAATCGGCGGACGGTTGCCTCGATGTAGGCGAAGTGCACATCGCCCCAGGAGATCGCCTCGACAGATTCGCCCGCTACGTCCCACACCACACCATCCTCGGCCAGTACATCGAGATCGTAGATACGGCCTCTGGCATCGGCGTTGAGCTGGCGCACCCACCAGCGGCCCTCGCTGTCTACCTCGACAAGCAGACCACCGTAGCTGTGGTGATGCTGTGCTTGGAGGCCAGCGGCCTTCTGGATGTAGTTGAGCTGCGTGATGGTGCCGGTCGTGTAGTTGAACTTGGTGGGCTCGTGCTTCCCGCTCGCGACGCTGCGCATGGCCAGCCTGGCATGTGGGAAAATGCCCGACTGCCGGCCGGTGTAGGTTTCCCACCCGGCGAGCGGATCCTTGGTTGTGGGCAGCGTGTTCATCGAGCCGCACCACACAAGCCCAGGGGCGAGCTGGATGTCCTTGTCTGAGGCGTTCAGGAGCGGCTCGACCTCGGGCGCGTACCACAGCGTGCGGTCGATGCCCTTGTCGGTGCCGCGCTTGACGCTCAGCCTGCCATAGGCGTTCTGGTTGTAGGTGTACGAGGCGCAGAGGATCTCGGCGTCGTAGTACTCGGCCAGGGCCCACAGGTTGGTGTGGGCCGGTGCCCACACCTTGGTGTTGTTCTGGGCGGAGGTGCAGATGTAGCGCTTGACCTGCCCAGCTGGCGGTAGTGGCCGGTGCTCGAGGCCGATAAGCGCGGCCCGCCCGCCCTTGATCGGTTTCTTGAGCGCGCCCGCCTTGCGGAGGTGGTGGCGCACGCTGTCGCGCACGATGCCCAGCTCACGGGCGACAGCAATGACCGACCCGAGCTCCTGGTACAGCGCAACGACGGTCTCGGTCGAGAGACCCTTGGCGGCAGGCATGCCTAGGAGGCAGCTTCCTTGGCGGCCACTGCGTCGCGCATGGCCTGGGTGAGCTGGTCGCTCTCTGCGAGCAGTTCGTTGAACTCCTCGGCCGTGGGCTCACGGCCCTCCTCGATCATCGCTCTGAGCTTGGCAGAGTTCTTCTCGTAGCGCGCCCTGATCTCGGGGATCAGGGCAATGCCCGCAACCACGAGATCGAGCAGCTTGATGAGCATCAAAATGGTTGCCGGGCTCATTCATTCCTCCTGTACAGCGGTAATGGCGCGCAGTTCTAGCGCCACATGCCGCAGCATCGCTGCAGCAGCGTCGTACCGATTGGTGCTCATCAGGCCGCGGGTCCGGGCCGCTTCGACCTGCTTGATGCGCATGTCCACTTCCTCGACCACCTCGAGCACCTTGCGAGCCTCACTGGACGTGGTGCTGGGGGATTGGACGAAGCGGACAGCGATTAGCTTGACCGTGTTGTAGTCGGTGAGCGCCGCGTAGTACTTCACGGACGCGGGAGCGTCTGCGGGCACGACCAGCGGCGACAGGCAACTGGTGTGGCTGATCAGGAGGGCCAGGAAGGCTAGGAGCGCGAGGCCGCGGCGTGCCGCCCTCATCGGGTCCCGTCGGAGGGCGAGCCCTGGACGGCGTCGATCACGCCCTGGACCGTGACCAGGAGGGCACCAAGGCCGTTCCAGACGGCTCCTGCACCGGCGGTGAGCTGCTCACTCGGGATGTCGAAACCCCAGACGAGGCCGATGTCCCCGAGCAGCGTGATGGCCACCAGCGCGCTCTTCCGAGAGAAGACGATGCGCTGAAGCACCTTCAGCAGGTTCTGGATCATGAGGATCTCCTGTGGGGTAGTGGTGTGACGCACCCGGAGTGACTTCCCGCTGGACCCTAGCCCTTCCCCGGCATCAGCGCATCCTTGAGAAAGGCTACAACGATCCCTGCAGCGGCTCCCAGGAGGCCGCCTATGGCCTTCGTCTGGGCATGCCCTTGCTGGAGCTTGTCTATGTCGCGTTCGGCCTCTAGGAGGCGATCTCCTTGCTGCAGGGTCTCCTCGTGGCGTAGGTCGACTTTCTGCTCGACGCGGGCGATATCGCCCCGGAGCTCGGTGAGGGTGACCTCAGCGCTGCGGAAGCCGGTCTCGACGCTCTCGCGGAGTGCCCGCAGGTCCTCGTCAGCCATGGGCCGATCATACCTCAAGTTGGAGGTGGGGTGTGCCGAAGAGATACTCAGCCACCCGAGGACACACCATGCCCGAGATCCTGAGCAAGACGCTAGACCTCTGCCACTACGAGGGGGAGGGGCGCGCGCCGGAGTCCTGGTACTTCCAGCGCTACCCCGATGAGAAGGTTTCCCAGGACTTCCCTACTCGAGCGGTCGCACTCGAGACCCTGGAAGACGACGAGCTCGAGTGGGAGGACTGATCGTGATCCGACTCACAGCTGTGTGCCTCCTGGCCCTGGCACTCGCCGCGCCCGCGAGCGCCGGACCGTCCGGGAACCGTGAGGCGGACTGGCTCTACATCCCGACGATCATCGGGTGGGCCTACGACAAGCTGACACGCCCCGGCTACTGCGACGAGATCGACAAGCGGCTGGAAGAGTGGCGGCGCCACCTGGCTGTCAACTGGGAGCAGATGACTGAAGAGCAGAGGCGGGCCGCCCGATTTCTCTACCGGGGCGTGAGGCGCAGCAACCCGGACTGCTACAAAGGAAAACCACATGCCCCGTGACCGCAGCGAGAACGACCGGCGCCGAATCTCCCCGGCACAGCGCCACGTGCACGAGTACGATTTCCAGCCAAGTGGCGCCTGCATCTGCGGCCAGTCGCGCGGCTTGCTGACGGGGGTTGGCGTCCGGAAGCCTGAGCGGCGCGAGCACGCCGCGGAGGCTGAGATCATCGAGGGGCTGGTCCAGAATTGGTGTGAGAAGGAAGCGGAGGTAGAGCGTGCCCAAGCAGACTAGGGCGCAGTTGGTGAAGGAGGTCGCGGCCCTGAAGCGGCACATCAAGCTCTTGGAGCGGGCCGTGGTATCGGCGACCGTGGTGGCCAACGAGATCGAGCTGGCGGGAGATCGGCTGCCCAGGCTGGCGGATCTCTTGACGCGCTAGGCAACCGACGAAGACCAACTCATCACTTTTCACCTCAAGTGGCCACCCACAAGGAGGAGACCACATGACCCAGCCGTGTGACTCGGACCCGCTCGTAATGCTTCCCACACTGATACTTGTGCAGCAAGCAACAGCGGTGTTTGGCCTGACACATCCGACGAAAAGCCGTGCCATGGAAGATGCCTTTGATATGACGGCGAGTCCACCGCAGCCTTGCAGTGACTATGCGCGCTTCCTGAATGATCTTCTGAATGCCATCGGTTTCCAGGACTGTGCCTATCAGATGCTGACATCGTATCATCGGATGAAAGACCACCCGACATTTCAGCGATACTCAGACTCAGCCGCGCGGCGAGATGTTTTCACTCGCATCGAAGCCGCCATTCAAGACAATCTAGGCCTGGATGAACTCCAGCAGGTAATCGATGCGTGGGGGTTTAGGTCATCCCCATCAGGCCACCTTCACAATCGAGAGCGTTGCGTTGACCACGTCTAGCGTCTCGGTGCCGACGGTGTCGACCTGAAGTACCTGGACGCTGATGACGTCCGTCGCGACGAGGTCGTCCATGCCGGTGACGGTGACGGCCCAGTGCTGGTCGGCCGGAGTCTCGCTGAGCTCCGCGTAGGCTCCTTCGATCCGCGTGTTGTTCTTCGTGATCTCGACAGTCAGGTCGCGGATCTCCGATCCGGTGTCCCACTCGACCTGCGCGACCAGCATATAGGTCCCGTTGAAGTCGGTCGGGACGGTGAAATCTGTCGAGCTCGCCGCGAACCAGGCGCCGACGTCAAGGATCTCGTTGGTGAACGTGATCTCCGTGGCGCTGTTGTCGGAGATCGTCTGCGACGTCGTGCGCTCGGCCTTCACCCGGCCGTTCAGAGCCAGGTCAAGCTGGCCGGCCGCGTCGAGCTCAAACGACTGGGTCCCGTTCGAGGATGCTCCAATCCGGTTGGCTCCCGCTCGATAGAACCCGGTCCCCGTCGAAGCGGTACCCGTTCCGTCGCCGAGGATCAGGCCCGGATCCGTCGCGTCTCCACCCGGGATGACCATCGGGCCGATCGTCTGCACGACGTGCTCAGTGGCCACGAGATCTGTCACGAACCCAGAGAGGAGCCGCTCCGTCCGGTTCTGGCGGATTGCCGGCTCCGTGTAAAGCTCGTTGACGAAGGTGATGCCTCCGATGTTCGATGCCTCGCTCAGCTCCACCCAGGCGTCACCGTCGATGCCGTACTGCCAGATGCCGACCTTCTCGATGTTGATCGGCGCAACGATGAAGAGCGTGCCGCCGCTGTTGACCTCGATCCGGCGGAGGTCGAGTGCGCCTTGGTCGAAGGTGTTCGAGATCGAGGGCGCTCCGTTGAAGTCGAGGTTGACATAGTTCCAGAACAAACCGCCATCCATGAACGGTGAGGCCTGTGGCACCAGACCGAATCCTGTTGTGGACGCCACGCGGTTCCCGCCGACGAGAGCGCGACCGACGGTGATGTTGGCGTTGCTCGCATCCGACACCGAGATGAAGTAGGACTCGGTCCCGATCACGATGTCGGTCGTGGCACCGATCGCATCACCGCCGACCTGGTCCAGCGTCAGGATGTCGGTCGGCAAGACCTGGTTCGGACCTGAGACGCCCTTGCTCTCATCGACGAGCGCATTGACCGTGCTCTGGATCGCGACGAAGTTGAGATCCATGTCTGTCGCATAGGCAAAGTAGTTGGTTGCACCGTTGCCCTGGCCATCCTGCCAGCTGTCCAGGTAGTTGGTTCCGGTGATGAGTTTGGCGGCCATGGTTGCTCCTAGCTCGGTATGATGGTGAGTCCAGCGGCGTTTTCAATGCGCCGGCTCGGGAATGTCAGGACGCCGTCGTTCCACCGCGAACTCGTGGCGATGCCGATCCGCACACCAGTGATTGGGCCCTCGTCTACGAACGGGTCCCCGCCGAAGTCCATCACCAGAGTGCTGACGGAGTTCACAGTGATCGTCTGGCTATTGAGAGGTGAGGTGATGATCAGCGAATCTGACCCCGCGAATCCGTCAGTGATGAAGCTGCCAACCGTGCGCGTGATCGTGTCGTTGCCGACTTCGTTGTCGAACGTGATTGCAGGGTTGCCCTTCAGGGCTGCCACACCTGCGTAGAACTCGAACGGATCAATGACCTGCGCGAACCCCTGCTGGGTCTGGACCGTGACGTCCCGGGTCACGGCGTCATATTCAATGATCTCCATCTCGGCTGCCACGCGATCGCCTGGCCCCACGACCTGATAGCGACCGCCAAGGTTACGACGAAGGAGCACGGTCTCACCAAGGCCAGCGTAGAACCGACTCCCATCCGCGCCTGCCTTGATGGGTACGTTGAGCAGTGGATTGTTCGACCCAATCTCCACGTCGCACACGACCATCACACCCGCGCCGGGCGAGGTTCCGTCGAATCGGTCCGGGCGACGCTCGCCGATCACCGTCCCGACGAGGATCTCTTTCCTGCTCAGGAATTCTCGCCTGATCAGCTCTTTCATGCGACTCATGTGCCCACCGAGATGTCATCAGTGATGTCAAAGCAGACAACCGTCGCGGGGATTTGGCGGGTCCTTGGCGTCAGGGTGCGAGTGATCGAGGCAGCCAGGTAGCGGTCGGGGGTCGCGCTGTCCTGGAATTCGAAAATGTCGTTGGGCTCCAGCCCAACGTCGTGGATCATGGTGAACTGACGTGGTGACTTCGTCGCCTGCTGCCGAAAGAGCTGCTGGAACGCCGCGGCATCCGCCTGGGCATCGGTCGTGACCAGGTGGTTTTCAAGAATGAGTTCGTTCTCCTCGAACTCACCAATGCCGGCGATCTTCGCGCAGCGCCGAATCTCCCGGAAGACATACTCGAACGGATCACCCGTGATGGCGTAGGAGCCGCGTCCGATCGTCATCATGATGAGCAGGGCAGCTGCCAGCGAAAGCGCACCGATCACGCGTCCGATGGGGATCGTGAATCCGGCCCCAAACCCTGCCCAGGCGTCCGGTATGCTCGCGAGCACGATGTAGCCAAGCAGGAAGGTGACGACTAGGTAGGGAGCAAAGCCGGTCTCGATCTTCACTACGATCCCAACCGTGCCGATTTGATCGGGGTCGCCAGACAGGATCAGGTCGAAGGTCTCCCCGCCACCAAGTGGCACGATGCCACTAGCGACAGACTGAAAGACTTTCAGCCGCACGTTATCCGCGAACAGCGTGTGGTCGTCGCGGAAGAAAACCTTGACCCTTTCTGAGTGCGTGAAGTAGCCAGTGGTGATGTCGAGCGTGGCCAGTGCTTGGTTCGGCATCGTGACCTTGCTCAAGGTGGCATCAAGTCCGACGACACAGACCTTGTTGGCTGGCTGGACGTCCGAGAAGGGCCGTAAAATCGATTCGATATGATTCCGCGTTAGGTACGTCCGGGTCGGTGCGCCGGTGGCTCGATCGGGCACGGCACTGAGTTTGCCCTCACCCGTGAACCGTGGGATCAGCGAGTCGAGGAACATGATCCGCGCCAGCATCGTCATTGGATTCTCCTCGACGAGCTGCACGACCTTGTGAGGAATCAGCTGAGCACCGAACGTGGGGAAGTCGATCTCGTCTACGTCCAAACCCATCTCATTCTGGGCGACGCTCAGAGCTGCAGAGAGGTAGGTGGTGTTGATCAAGAACTCCTCGGTGGTGCGAGAATAGTGAATATACGTTGCCTCGCGGCTAACGGCCTTGAGTGTGAGAGTGGACGTCCTGGTAGTACGATTCCGGTCATAGCCTGTCTGGCCCAGGAGGGCGCCGGTGAAGGTGATTTGCCAGTCCGCCTCAGGGACCTGGTTGTCGCCTTCGATGATCCGCAAGACGTTGCCAGACCGGAAGAAGCGGCCCCGAACGGTGGGGTCAGTGCGTGTGAGAAGCGGATCGAAGTCACCGTCTGGATCGACGAGTGTGGCAGTGACCTGTGTGCTGGCGACGCCGGCCGCGTAGGTTCCAGCCTGCTCGGTGATCTTCACCTCCGTGGTGAAGTCCGTGATGTCAAGCGGACCGGTGAGGGTGTCCAAGGTGTTGCCGAGGACGATGTCGCGGATCGTGTCGGTCGTGCTTCGCAGGTCGTAGATCAGGAACTGATAGCCCGGCGACCGGGTCTCAGTCTGGCCCTTCATGATCTGATCGAGATCGAATGTCAACGGTCGAGCCACGGTTACGTCGCCTCCGAGACGATCCGAAGCTTCACCTCTACGTTCCGCGTGATCAGGCCGGTTGGAGTCACGTCGAAGGACTCGAGCGGGTGCTGAATTTCCACACTGTCAGGCAGCCTGTGATCATCGATGTCGAATATCTGTTCCTCATTGCTACCAGCACCAACACGCAGCTGATAGAGCTGCACGTTGTACTTCTTCGTCGACTTGTCACGCGGCTCCCAGGTGATGAAGGTCTGGGCAGTGGACGAAAAGACAGGGGGATTGATCAAATACTCATAGAGCTGCCGGAACATGAAGGTGGGCATTGCGGCCAGGCGCCCCTCGGACCCCTCCCATATTTCCGTGACGATCATGTCATCAAGCTCGTTCTCGAAGCGAATGACCTGGCGGCTTCCGATGGTTTTGACCGTGTCCGATGTGGGTGGCAGCAAGACCTCGTTGTCCAGATTGAAGTTCCGCGTGGGGTTCTTGTAGTAGGTGATCTTCGCGAAGGTTGCGCCCAGGGGGTGGGTCAGGATCCGTTTGGCGCCGAGGGTCCCTGACTGCCCCGATTCGAAGAGGATCGGCTCTAGGGTTGTGGTGACCGGGATGCCCAGGCCGACGAAGATCGTGCGGGTTGATGTCGCCACTAGGTCACCTCGAAGCTAAACGTCACAGTCATACCAACATCGCCAGGGTCGGTCGGGCTCACATAGACGCGCCGAATTGGCTCCCCATCGGCCGCTGGGATGGCCGCCTCTTGAACGCTCTTCGCTTGTGGGTTGAGAGTACCAGGCCCAGCGGTCTTCTCAATCCTGATTGTCCTGCCTGGTACAGGCTCGAACGGTGCGATCGAGTCGGTCACGATGCAGGAGAGCCTGGCGCCTCCAGCGATCCTCAGGCGGCGATCAACCAGCGGAATCACCTGCTCCGGCACACCGTCGACGTCGGCGATTACCATGAAGCTCGATACCGTCGTGCCATCTTCGGAGTCGATGAAGACCTGAAAGACGACGCGCGACGGAAGCGGGATCGGATCGTCCGGGTCGAACGACAGGCGGACCCAGATCGGCCGATCGGCATTGACGCTGGTGCCTGAGTCGCGGATTGATTTCTCACCGCTAGCGGTTCCAGTCCCGAAGGGCGATCCCACATCAGCCGCGTCGAAGTCGCGTTTGCGCACGAAGTCCTGCGCCGGGCCCCAGATCCCCGTGTCCGTGTTGAACAGGACCGGCGGGTCGTTCTCGTCCGAGATGTCATCTACGTCGAAGTGTTCATTCTGCCCGAAGGTGTGCACAGCCATGGCCACGTCGCAGTGGACGGGCCCGGACTGGATGTCCTTCACATAGACGCGGATGTCGTCGAGCTGCCCACCCGTGCTGTTGTAGATGTACGTCAAGCGGTGGCGTGGGTCTCGGCTTCTGCAGTCCGAGACGTCGAACGAGTCGAAGAACCCGTTGGGAGCAAAGAGCCAGTAGCGATCACCGCTGAGCGGCGTGCTGTCGAAATCGAAGTCTAGGGTCATCGTGTTCGACCCCTCAACGTAGGTCACGATCTCACGCGCCTGGTTGAGGTTCGTCTCGAGTGCCACCATCCAGTAGCCGGTGAAGTCGCCGGCCGGGAGCGTCGTGTCGATGACGATCCGGTCGCTTGTCACTGAGGTGAATGTGCTCTCGACTTCGGCGATGGAGGTGATCGACCGGAAGCCGCCCAGCGACGCGTTCGGATCTCCCTGGGCTGCATCGAATGTCACGGCCGCCAACTTAGGGAGGAACAGGTGCTCATTCGCCATGGGCTCCCCTAGGTAGGTGTGACAGCCGTCAAGAAGTCCAAGTGACCTTCAAGCGTATCATCATCGGGGTAGCGTACACGGCCAATCGCGAAACCACTGAGATCCGTGAAAACGGAGGCATCTACAAGGGTCCCATGTGCGGGTGTGGCCGGCGTGGCCGTGTGGGCGTAGGTGATGGTGTAGACCTCACCAGCCCCCAGCGGCTTCGGCGAGATGAAGGTAATCTCACCCATGGCTTCGTCGACCGTGTAGTCGTTGCCGCCACCTTCGACGAGCGCAATACCATCCTCAAAGACATCGAAGCCAGCAGGGAAGTGGACCAACCGATCTATCGGGACGTTGGCAACGGTGACCGTTTCGCCCGGTGTGGGTGTGGTGGCTAGAACTTCCGCCTCAGTTGACAACCGCTCGAGCGACCACGTCACCAGTGCGTTGTTGATGATCTCCGCCAGGTCTCCATTGACCTCGGCCTGATACTCCACGAGCGTGTTCGTGAGCGGCTCGCCCTTTTGCGCAGGAGGTGTGATCAGTGCCGGGATCGCGGCCTTGCCTGCCTGTACGACAACCGTGTTGGCGAGCGTCACATTGTCGGCGTGCATGAACTGCATCCGTTTGGAGCCAAGGGTGGAGTAGAAGGCGTTGATGTACTGCAGGCCAACGACGTTGAGGGATGTGGTGCCATCGATCGGAACCGGTGGCTCCCCGACGGGAACCGCATCCAGCTCGACGCTGATACGCGAGAGCAGCGTCCGACGCACATGGATCCGATTGGGCGTTGTCCCCGTCAGGTTGAACGGATTCCAGTCTACGAACTGCACGTAGATCCTGGCTCTTCCGGAGTCCAAGGGATCCGCCGTTGCGGATGAGACGAGAAACATCTCACCGATTGGCTGGTTGTGGGTGCTCGTCGAATCAGGCAAGAACTGAATGGACTGAAATTCCACAGACGTCTCACCGAAGATCGGCCCACGATTGAACTCATGCTCGCCAGATGCGAAGCGCGCCACAATGCCGGACGATTGGCCGAACCCGGTCGAGAGCGTCACGAGAATCGAGGCGTTTGAGTTCGCGGTAGTACCCACAAAGAATCGTCCATTGGCGATCACACCGACATCGATCTCTGGAAAGAACACCCAGTTAAGTCCCTGGCCACTAGGGTGCGTCCAGTAGCCGTTAGTCGATGGCGTGATCAGATCCGGTGCTAGACGGTCGATGTTGACGAAGGGGTCCGCATCGACCAGCAATGTTGGGTCATTCATGTTGAGCTCTTGAAAGACGCCATTCACGCCGATTGCCTGGAAGAGCCGTTGAGTCGTAGTGGCAGGCTCGTAATCGCCCAGAAAGAAGGGCGCCGTTGCCGCTTGCGAGACTGGTGAGGTGAAGATGCCCACGTTGGAGCTCGTCCCATCGATGAGCTCTGGATCCCACCGACCTACGAGCGCGCTGGTCGTGTTCGTCGTGAAGTGGCCCATGCACCGGTTGAACCGGTCAAGGTAGATGACGTGAAGAGCCGAGTTGGCGCCGACGACGATGATCTTGCGGTCACCGCCCTGCCCAATAAAGACGTTCCCGGTGTCCTCGAAATAGGACTTGTAGTTCCGGTTTCCTGTGACGAGCAGAGCCACGCTAGCCCTCCGGGCGTATACTGGAGACGTTGGTGTGCATCGGCGTAGGATTGAACTGCCCCATCGCTTCCTTCGCAGTAGCCAGGGCCTGCTTCATGATCTTCTCAGTATCGATCGGTTGGCCTGCCTGTTCCTTCATGAGCTCCAGCTCGGTGGTGAGGCGGCCCAGAAGGGCGGAAATCTCAGTGAGGCTGATGGTCTGCTGACCAACCATTCCGAGCAGGCCGTGTCCTTCCTTCGCCTCGAGATCGATCGAGCCGAAAATATGATTCAGTTTCGAGAGCTGAAAGAAGCAGGCCATGCCGATCAGGCCGAGCTGGCCCAGCAGGTAGCCGTGATCGGTGTCACCATCGATGTCGGTGAGCGTTGCGACGGAGACCTTCTCAGTGCCGGCTTCAGTTGTGAACGAGATGGATCCGTCTCCTACGTCAATTCTCATTTCGATCGTTCTCCTTTTCTACGCCAGTGACGACGTTGTGAGTGATAGGTCAGAACTCGCACCGCCGCCCGCTCCGGCACCGCCGCCACCAACAGCGGCGGGTGCGACCTGGATTGCCGAGAGAATCTGAGCAAGCAGACTCTCCGTGCCAATCAGCGCATCTTCGAGTTTCTGACCGAACTGGAATATGGGGATGGATGTGGGCCCAGCCACAACGCCACGTGTGGCCTGGGCACTCTCAACGGCGCCACGCACCAGATCGTTGCGGGCATTGGAACTGCCGCCACTGAGTTCGCTTGCAAGGATGCTGAGGCCAATACCAACGGCACCTGCTATGGCACCACCAATCGCTCCACCTAGACCTTCGGATCCGCCGGCGAATGAGTCGCCCAGTTTGTCAAATAGGCCGGTCAGGGATTCTTCGAGCCCATCAAAGGCTTGAGAAAGAGACTCCTCAAGAAGGCTGCCACCGAGATCCGATATGAACTCTATCGCGTCCAAACCCTCACCACGAAAGGCACCGACGATGGCGCCCTCCAGCGAGTCACGGACAGCAGCGCCGAACCCCTCGGCAAAATCGCTGGCTTCTGTACGCACGAAAACGGGAATAACGACTTCATCAAGGGCTGCGTCCACCTCGTCTTGTGGAGCAGTACCAAAAAAGGCTGCTTCGATCGCAGCAGCGGTGTCCAACAATCGCAAGCGCGCTGCAGCTGTGTCCGCTTGGCCCGCCAGTCGTACCAGCTCGTCTGCGAAATCACCTGCAGCCTTTGTGGCGCCCTCTTTGCCGAGTAGCTCAATGAGATCATCGAGGGTTGTGTTGGTTCCCGCGATTGCCGTGGTGAGCTTGCCCTGGGCAATGCCAACATCGAGGCCAGCCTTGGTGATCTTGCCCGCATCGACGAGGCCCAGCCGGGCCAGAAGCTTGACGACCTCGAGCCGGAAAGTTGCAGTGCCAAGGATCAGCAACCGGAAGCCTGTGTCCAGACTCCTGAAGAACAGCTGGAAAATCCCGCCAATAGTGCCGAGTGTGGTGCCGAGCGTCGGGAGCTGGACACCAAACTCATCCAACAGGTCCAGAACGCTTGCACCGACTCGAAGCAGATCGGCGAACGACTCGACGCCGAACGCAATAGCCTGCACCAGCAGCACGCCAATGTTCTTGCTCAGGGCGATGATGCCGTTGTTGAAGCCATCAGTGGCCTGCAGTGTCTTGTTGATGGCACCGACCGCAATCAGGAACTCATTGCGAAAGATGTTCCCAGTTGATTCAGTTGTGAAGTTGACCTCATCTAGCCGGTCCTTGAACGTGGAGGCAGCGCGCTGGAGAGCTGGAAAGACCACGGCCGCAGTCAACTTGCCCTCCTGGGCCAGCTTGCGTAGTCCTCCATTGGTGGTTCCCAACTCTTTGGCAAGTAGTGTGAAGAGTGGCCCCAGATTCTCAGACACAGACCGCAGCTCGTCGCCAGCGAACTTGTTCGACTCGAGGCCCTGAGCCAGCTGGATGAGGCCATTGGTTGCCTCAGTTGATCGCGCGCCAATCACCTGAATCGCAGCGGACAGGCCCTCGGTGGTCTCCAAGACATCTCGTGTGGATGTGCCCAGAGGCTCAGTCGCGCGTCGGAGGCGCTGGAACAACTCAGCATTTTGACCGAGCGAAGTACGCGTCTCGTTGGAGATCTTGCGCAACTGGCGCTGGACCCCAACGAACTCAGCTGTGCTGTCGGTGACGGTGCGAATGCGATTCTGAAGCAGGGTGGCCTCATCGGCGAAGCCACGTAGCCGATTGGCACCTATCGCTGCACCCAGGGCAATGACTCCTACCACCAACCCACGAACAGCGACGGCCGCCGACTTCGAAGCAGTACCAACGCTGCGGATGCCCGCCGCAGTGGCCTTGGCACCACTTTGGCTGATGCGGATTCTGACATTTTCGGTGACCACGTCAGAACCGTCCTGCCCGGATGACACCACCCTGGAACGAGAGAAGGGCCACATTCACACCCTTCTCGACAGACGCTGCGACGAAGCCGGCCGATGCCTGCGGCGAGCGTCCGGCGTTCAGCAGTCCGATGTAGGGTGCGTTGTTCACGATGAAGAGAATATCGCCCAGGCGGAAGCTCTGAGAAACGGCCTTTATGCGGGCGATCGTGGCCGCACCTGTCGGATCCAGAAACGTCACAGGGCGCGACGCGGGCACGTTCAGGGTCGGCCGCCAGTTGCCTCGAGCGAAGCCAGTGTCCACAGGCGTGGCCGGTACCAGCGCCTTGCCAACCTCATCTCCGACCGTCCCGATCAACTGCTCGATGCCACGGTTCAGGCGTAGTTCCACCCGACGCAGGCGGCCGGACAGCTGTCGCAAGGTTGCCATGACTCAGAGCCTTGCCAGTTGCTGAGCTACTTCTTGGGCGATCTCATGTGCCTGGTCCTCCGATGCACTGGTGAAGTTGGTGCGCACCTGCGCGACAGATAGAATCGACTCGAGCTCACGCGGATTGTTCAGCAACCATTCTTCCCACTGGTCCGGGCTATAGGCATCCATTTCGGGATTGAGCGAACCGAACACCACGCCCTGGGCATACGCCCGTGCGATGGCAGGGCGCGCTCGCTCATCGGTCAGTGCGCGGGGATGGTCCTCGGGCAAACGTGCAGCCAGCGTCAGCGGCTCGATGCAAGCCATGAAGGCTGCCGCGAACAGCGGGTTGAGATCCGGCACGGCCGGCGCAATGATCAGAACCAGGCTGTCCAGGTAGCTGAACTCGAGCTCGCGGGTCGGCACACCTTCGAGCGCGATCATCCCACCCTCCGCTTGGCGCTCGGCGTCTCGATCATGCTGTTGATGCGGTTGCGCAGCTTGTTCATGTCGGCACCATCAGAAGCCGTGGATGAGCTGCCCAGGGCGCGCTGGAAGGAGCGCATGGCGTGGTTGCCTTTCTTCCCAAACGTCTGCGCTATTGCATGCAATGTGCCTGCTGCTGCCACCATGATTTCGTTCCGTTCAGCCTCGGATTCTCGCTGCATGTAGCCGACGAACTGCGCATCCGTGAAGGTGTGGCGAATCAGCTCGGGATTGCCGTACCCCCGTCGACAGAGATAGCCGAGTCCATCGGCTTCGAGGGCGTCTTGTTCAGATCCATCGGGATCGACTGAGTCTCGGTCTTGCCGTTGCCTTTGCTCGCTGCCTGCCGGCCGGTGACCAGCGTTCCGGCCAGTGCTTTCCCCAGACCGGCCCCCAGTTTTCCCAGAAGTCCGCCTCCATCTGGCCGTGCGACATTCAATGTCCAGAGCGCCTGTGCAATCACCGGCAGCTCCTCCCAGGCCATCGCGTCCCACTCCTCATCGGTGATCAAGTCACCAAGAGAGGCACGGCACACATCGGCTATCTGATCCTCAGCGACCAAGAACAGCTCAACGATGCCTTGATTCCCAAGCGCGGCGAACCCGCCCTCGAGAGTCGACAGGTGGCCAAGCAACTGGGCGAGCACGGGTCGAATCTTCACCCGCTGGGCCATCGTCCAGGGCTTGAGTGTAAGGCGGTGACCACCGATCTCGATGATCACCTCCGGGGGATGCGCTACTGCCATCAGCTCTCCTATGCGTTGGCCTGAGTCTCGCTCGACCATGCCATGGTGCCAAAGCGCTGAGTGCCTCCGGCATCGTTGATCTGCAACTTCAGCGAACCAGTGGCGAATTCCTCGGCGCCGAAAGTCAAATCGTCGTCCGTGATGAGGATCGTGGACGACGGAATGTCCCAGATGAAGTTGACGCCCAGGTCCGTCAGGTGCCGCACCGTCGTCCGACCATCGAACTGGTTCTGACGGAAGGGCTGCAGGGTCACGGATGCAAGGCGGTTGTAGGTGTAGCCGAAGTCGACCGTCTGACCCTCGCGGTGGGCCGACACACCATCAGGGGTGCCAAAGGTGTCGAGTCGACGCCACATCACCCGGCCCAGGAGAGGGTCGATGATGTAGTCGGCCGCAGCAGCCGAGTTGTCGTCTTCGGTGCTGGCGAGCGTTGAGTCATAGGTGGCCTCGATCGTGTTGCCGGCGCCGACGGCCTGGAAGAGCTCGATGTCGCCCGACGTCGCCGCGACGCTGCCCAGGACCTGAGCCTCGAACTCGGAACTGGCTGAACCGGCCTGCGGCACGAAGGTCCGCACCAGGGCGCCGGCGGAATCCAATTCCCGCAGGAGCGAAACGTCATTGAAGTCCTCAACCTTGAAGCCCAGCTTGTAGTCGCCGGAGGTTGTGCCATCACCAGTGACGTTGGTGACGTTCTCCGCGGAGACTGCCGCGCCGGTCGCAGTGAAGGAGCCAGCCGCGACGTCCGCGTTGCCCAGATTCAGGAAGCTGCGCGTTGCATCGGCGCCGGTCAGTGCCACGACCGGATCGTCGGTGACGGCCGAAGCCGCGTCTGCTACGACGGCAGTCGTGACGTCCGACCCGAAGACGTAGCGAGCCAGGTTGGCGCGGAAGTTGAACGTGGTGATGCCCAGGCTCGGCTCGAGACGCGAGATGACCTTGCGGTCCACGGTCAAGAAGCCGGAGTCTGCGCGCTCGAGATTGATCTCGTCGACTTCCTTCTGGAAGGCCTGGGACTCGATGATGCCGAGCGGGACGGCTACGCCGAAGCCTCCGCTACTCAGGGCCGGCTCGAACTCGATGACGCTGAAGCCCAGGAGGAGGTTGTCACGCGTGAACTGGTCCGCGGGGCGTGCTTGTACGGGCATGATGCTACCTCTTCAGGTGTGTGGACCGGAGTTTAGCTCCGATCGGTGTAGTAGGCATAGGATGCAGTGACGTTGACCTGAAAGAAGACTCCGTCAGGGCCAACCTCCTGCTGTCCGATGCCAGTGAAATTCGTGTTGCTGATCGCACGTGTCGTTGACAAAAAGTCCTTCACAGCGTTGCTCCGCGCGTAGGCGGTGTCCAGAGAGGTATTCTCCCTGACATAGATGGAGAACGCAACAGTGCCCCTGCGCCGTTTGGTCTGCTGTGCGATGGACGTGCCCACGGGGAGCTGGCCCTCCGGGTCGCCGATCAGCTGGACCTCGATGTACTCGTCGAGGTCTTCGGGATTGAACTCGACGTTGGGCCAGGCGATGGTCGACCGTGACGCCCAAAAGGCCTCGAAGGCCGTGAAGACGTTGTCGCGGAAGTCGCTATCGGTGATGACCGGCACGACCTACACCTCGAGCTCGATCTCATAGAGGATGAGATCGGGACCCGGACGCACAGGGTTGACTACGAGAATCTCGTAGGTCGTGGTGCCATCCACCAGCTGCCAGGAGTCATCGATCACGGTACCACCCAGCTCGCTCGGGGCGATGAATACCTTCAGACGTCGCTTGTTGGTGGTGGTGCCAGCACGTTGCTGCTCGGCGCCCGCGTCGCTCAAGCCGGCCCGTCCCGACGTAGGGATCACGAACACAGCTTTGACACCGGTGATGGTTTGGTCGTCGGTTGCAACCGCGTCGGTCTGGCGCGCGCCCCATGACTTGTCGGAGTCGACCGGCGTCTTCGAAGCGACCTTGAGAGTGACCTCTCGACCAAAGCTATCGAGGAGGTCCGCAGCGACAGTGACGAGACCGGAGTAGTCGAAAGCCATGGGTCAGCCCTCGTCCTCGTCCTCCTCGGACGTGTCTTCGTGTCCCAGCAGGCGGCGGAGGATGCCGACGCGCTCGTCCGGCTGCGGGGTCTCGTCTTCCTCGACGAGAGCTTCTGCTTCGCGCTGGAGCCGGTCGATGAACTTCTCCAACACCCATTCGGTCCAGGCATCACCGGTGAGGCCGATGAAGCCGCGCTGGTACCAGATTCGAAGCCGCCAGGTCGGATACTCACCAACCACCATCTCATGCCCAGGCTCGAGATAGCTTTGCGCACTCATGCGAATCCGCCGCACGACGGTGAATTCCTTGTGCAGCTTGGGTCGGAATAGTGCGCGGTGCGGCAGTGCCATGTGCTCTCCCGCTGCCCCCAACCGGCGCCGATCTCTGGAGAGGAGGAGATCGACGCCAGCGAGGCAGAGGCTATCAGGTGACCGTGTTGTGGAAGTAGAACCCCAGCTCGTTCGACGTGACCTGGTAATCGAAGGCCATCTGGCCCTCGATGCGATCGGACTCCGTCGCCTCCCAGCGGAAGCGCTTGATGCGCATGCCACTGGGCGTGGCGCCCGTGAAGCCGGTCCAGCTGAACTGCGCGCCTGCCGTGGGCTGATCGACCGAAAGGCCGCTCGGCGCGAAGTAGAGCAGAGCCGTGTCACCGGACACGAAGTCCGTGGCCTCCGTGGCACCACGGAGCGCCGAGTTGACGACGCCGTCCATCACGTGGATTGCGTCGATCTCGAAGAGCTGCGCGACGAGCTCCCGCATGACCATCGCCGGGATGGCGCGCGTGGCGCCGCCCGTGATGCGAGAAAGCAGAGCGTCGTTGTCGACGAGCGCGTCCCACGACTCACGGCCCAGGCACAGCTGGTTCGGGCGCATGCCCGTCTGCGAATGGATCGAGGTCGAGGCGGCACGGATGTCGGCAATCGGGTCGGAGTCCGACCGGTCCCAGAAGATGAACTCGGTGGCACTGGCAGTGGCAGCGCCGGTGAACTCGGTGCCCCAGATGCCAGAAGCCGCACCGGCCGGCATGAAGGTCTCCTGGAAGAGGACCTCGCGCCGAATCATGAGCTTCTGAGAAACGAACTGCGTGGCCGACTGATCCAGCCGGATCACAGAGTCCTGGTTTGCCCGCTGACGATCGGTGACGTCCTTGTGGAAGGCGTACACGCGAGCGAAGTACGGGTTGGTCGAGAGCGTGAACCCACCGCCCTGCGACTCGGTTCCATCGGCCCTCTCCTGAGCCTCGTCACGGAAGAAATCCGCGCGCGAGAACTCGTAGTAGAGGTCCGATTGCTTGGCGACTGGCAGGTTGGGCATGGCACTGAGTGCCACGAAAGCTGCCTGCTCCTGGAGCCACTTCTCGGAGAAGTTGGTCAGGGGCGTATTGACATGTACATCGCCGGCGGTCGGGTTGGTGACGATTCCAGGCATGATGATGCCTCCTTAGAAAAGTTGAGCTCAGCGATTATGTCCCGAGGACAGGGGCTGGGCGGAGAAGCACGGTGAAAAACTCGTCGGCACCAACGGCCGCTTCCATGGCGATGCCGACAATTTCGGCGCCGGCTGCGACGGTGTCGGAAGCCTGTCCATCGGCGTCGGTCGCGATTATGGCACCGGCGACGATTGCGTCACCAGACTCGCACTCGACCTTGCCAGAGATGGCCACGGACAACGTATTGCCCATGTCGGCCGCTGCGACGCTTTCGAGCGCCACACCAACGACGACATCGCTGGTAGCATCGACCTCACTGACGGTGCCAGCTGCGGCACCCGTCACGGTGACGAACCGACCCTGCCTGATTTCGCCGCCATCCGCGGCATCCGACAGAAGCGTGATTGAAGTCACAGATTCGAAGGGCATGTGAAAATCCTTCCTTGAGAGTTGAGGCGCCTAGTTGGCGCCGGTGATTGCAGCCTCGGCCAGAACCGGGTTCTCGCCCGCCACCTCATCGTAGGCGACGAAGTAGTCGAGACCCTTCTCCGTGGCGCGAGCCTTGGCGAGGGATTCCAGCTGGTCGTTGGCGTTGCCATCCTGGACCAGGCTCTTGGTGCTGCCGTGGCCGGTGGTCGTGAACGCGCCATTGAGAGCGTTGTTGCCGGCGATGACCGCCAGCCCCACGTTCTCGCGCAGGTCCTCGTTCTCGATGCCGTCGACAGCCTTGACCAGCGCTGCTCGGGTCGCGAGCGAGCCGGGGTAACTGCCCAGGGTGTCGCCTGCGCGCTTCTCGAAGTCGCGCTGCTTGTTGACCGAGCGCTCCTTGGCCAGCTCGCGCCGGCTTTCGTCGGCGTCCTTGGCCAGCTTGGACACGAGCTGGCCCGCGGACTTGTGGATCGCGGTGCCATCGTCGCAGGTGTAGACGATCGGGTCGTCTCCGGCCTGCTTTGCGATCTCAGCGTTCACGACGGACTGCCGCTCGTCGGCGCTCTTGCCGAGGAAAGACGTCTGCCCGTCCGCGTTGAGGCCGTTGAAATGCACTCGCTGAGCGTCGTTGAGCTCAGCCAGCTTCTCTGCTCGCTCGAGACGAGCCGTCTCTTCGGGGGTCATGGGAAAGTTCTCCTTCGTGAAGGTGTCGATGATGCCGCCATCCGCCTCGATGTGCAACCCGCACTTGCGGGCCATGGTGATGACGGAGTCCTCCTGGAGGAGGACAGGTCGAAGCCGCATGAACGCCTGAAGCAGCGCGGACCGGTCCACAGTGTGGTCGTGGCCGGCATTCATGCCGATAGTGATGTTGCCGTCGTTCTCAACGACCCAGGGATGGTCGTGGAGTTCGTCATCTTCCGGATTCTGAGACCACCAGACCGAGCCGCCAGTGTCTCCGGGCTCCAGCCAGAGGCCGTGGGAATGCCCATCGTCGGATGAAGTGATGACCACCACGCCGTCCTCGGCGTTCTTCTCGAGGTCCTGGGGGTTGGCGATCGTGACGGTCTGGTGGGGCTCGTTGGCGATGTTGTTGCCAGTGGTGGTGCCGGTGGTGATCGGTATGAACTCCACATCCGCCCGCTTCATCAGCAGCGCCGTCGCGCCTTCTTGGGCGGGGAAGTCGACCGCGCTCACCTCATTGATGGTGAACTTGGTCATGCGCCGCTTTTTGCCCTGGCGGAACTTCTTCTTGGGGTGAGCGCTCATACTATTGCAATCGCTGTGGTGATCAGGTCCGCACGGATCCAGTCCGTGCCGTCACTGAAGGCCAGGGTCGGAGAGCCGGCACCGCCATCGCTCACGAAGATGACATGGCCGGTGAAGGCGACCGGGTCCGGTGCATTTGCAACGGTGTGCTGCGCCAGGCCGAACGGGTTCTCGCACTTGGCAATGCCTTGGATGACCGTCTCCGGGCCGCGAATGATCATGCCTCGACAACCTCCTCTTCCTCACGCTTGCCACCGATCGAGAAACCGGTGTACTCACCGCTCTTGAACTTGGCCAAGACGGTCGCGCTGGGCTTGATGGCCACGGGCAGGCCGGTGCGCTTACAGGTGATGCCGAACGCCTCAGAGATGTCAGCGGTCAACGGGAACGCGAATACGGCGGTGCCGTCTTCCACCTGGTGCATGTCTCCCGAGATGCGTGCCGTCTGCATGAAATCTGCCGCTGCCTTGAGCATGGATTCCTCAGGAATGGTGTCGCCCTGCGTGTCGAAGTAGGGCTCTCCATCCTCAGTGCAGACGATGGCCCAACCGAACACGAGGCCGAGCCCCTCGTCGATCTTCTCCACCTTGGCGCGAAATTCGAAGTCATTGTCCATGGCAACCTCGGAATGATCGACCATCAGGCCTCGGTGCGCAACCCTCGCGCAACCACACACCGGCAACGAATAGCCTCGCTGGCCGGCCCGTCGCCGGGGAAGCGGAGGAGGTTTCCATCGCCAGACAGGAAGGGCTGCCCCAGGGGGCGCTCCTGCAGATCCATGGCTGCATGTGAGGTTCTTGACACATGCGACCAGTGCCAGATCCCGACGACGTCGTTGGGATCGATCTCAGCCCGATCCGCGGCCTGCATCCACAGCTCCTCATCACCTGTGTGGATGGCTCGCTGTGCCTCAGTGAGGGCGATGGTCTCGGCTCGGTGCTTGATCCAGCGCTCCCGGTAGCGGTCGACCATGCGATCGATCTGTGCCGCGCGGAGCGGGGTATCCGTGCGGATGGCCCGGGCGACGGTGCGGTCGAAGCGGCGGTCACGCAGCTCTCGAGTGAGCGCGCGCGAGCTGCGCGCCTCCAAGTTGGCCCGATAGTTTTCAATGATCTCCTGCTGGAGCGGCGTCAAGCCGATCGAAGCGCGCGCCTCCCGAGCAATCGCGACGGGCGCGAGCCCACGGCGGAATCCATCCGACAGGACCTGCTGCAAGACGATGCGGGTGTCGTTCTGAAGCGAGCGCACCAGGTCGAGCCGTGTGGCCTGCAGGTAGGCGACGGATCGAGCGTTCAGCTGATCGAAGCTGATGAAGCGGTTGAGGTCCCGCGTCAGGCCCACCGCGGCATTGGCGCCGGCTGCAGTGTAGGCGGCCGTGATCTCGTCCATCAGGGGTGGAACGACGTTGTCCACCAGGATGACGGCCTCGCCGATGCGGCCTGCCTCGATGAGCACGGCAATCTCCTCCAGGGAGGCCAGGGCACGCGTGTCGGCGATGGCGCTGAGGAAAGCGCGGCGGATGGCGTCGTCGGCCGCATCGAGCAACGTGGTCAGATCGCTCAGCTGCCCGAAGGAGCTGAGGTCAAGGAGCTCGACCGATTCTACTCCGGGGAACGACACAGCTTCACTAGAGCCATCAGCTTGTTCAGATAGTCCGGATCATCCATGTAGTCGGAGCCGATCTTCTTCCCAGAAGATCCACACCAGTCGCACGTGCGGATAGGCCCAGGCGTCTGCTGCCATTCGTGGTGGCAGCCTGTGCACTTAGCAATCATCTCACAGCCCCGGCGCCACCCATTCGAAGTGCTCCGAGTCCTCGTCGAAGGACGACTCGCCATCAGTGCCCGAGACGATGCCTGTGACCACGACCGAGTTGCCCAGGAAGGGCTTGATGAACTCGTGCGTGGCCAGGGGCAGGCGAAGGCCGTTGTTGCGTCCCACCGACATCGGCACGAAATACTCTGTCTCGGTGCGCTGCGTGACAGCACCCTCTACCCGGTTCAGCAGGCTCTGCTTCCTGGTGTTCGCGTTGCCGACGTTGGAAGGCATCGTGATGATGTCCAGCATGCCGTCCTGATCTAGGGCAATCACCAGCTCGAAGAAGCCATCGAAGATATCATCGGGCGTGGTGCTGCCATCCAGTGCCACACCATCGCGGTCGTTCAGGTCAACACGAGGCCAGGCTAGCGGCTGCGGCGTGGTGATGTCGAAGCGGGCACCCTGCCAAGTGAGCCGCTCGAAGAGACGGCTGCTTGTCACGAGCAACTGGCCCTTGCGGGTGAAGTCCGAGGTGAAGGTCACGCCCGTCGGAAAGACCGTGCCCACCACATAAGCGTCGAGCTCAGTGATGTCGCCGTAGACGTCGAAGTTGACGCCACCTACGCTGATGACCTGGATCGACATGGTCTAGCTCCCTGCCAATTGTCGGACTTTGCCGGCTCGCAGCTTCCGCAGCCAGTCTGCCCGCCAGACCGGATCGGCATGAAGCTCCTTAGTACGCTCAGACTGTCGACGGTTGCGTTCTGAGTCGCTGTTGGCCCAGGACTTCTTTCCGATCTCTGACCGTTCCTCCGCAGTCCTCTGAGCGTGGTGGCGCCTGTGGGCCTCGGACAGCTTACGACGCCACTCTGGCGATAGCTTGCGGCCTTTGTTGGCGTCGCATTGGTCACCGCCGCTTGTGATGTTGTAGCCACCAGGTGCTTTGGTCCCAAACAGGACGATCAGAAGAGGCTCAAGTTGCGCCAGATACTCACGAGATGCCTGGACCAGCACGCGGAGCTCAAATGTCTCGGGCCCGTACTTCCGTATCGCCGAACCGAGCGCCGAGCCCTTCCCACGAGTGGCTCGTAGCAGATGAGCCTTCCACCGAATTGCTGCGGTGGTAAGCGTAATGCCGACGTACTGCTTTCCAGTAGTTGTGCATGTTATGATGTAAGCTACTGATTTCATTTCGTGATGTCCTGCTCGACTTCCCATTGGCCCTTCACAAGGGTTCGAACCGCGCTTGCGCCGTCGATCTGCTCGATGTCGTAGAAGTACACGGCGGGCGTCTGATTAGCATCACCCGCCGACAACGTCACTCGAATTCGTCCGTCGGTGCCAGCCCCAACAATCACTGGAACGTTCGTGAAGAGATTGCCAAGAGCGTCCGCGGGCGCAGGACTTGGATCGACTGTCAACTTGAACGTCGATCCCGTGAGGTCAATCGCTGTTCCAGTCACTTTGTCCGTGAAGACCATCGTGAACGGAAAGGTGTCCGCGCGCGTCCGCTGGATGTCACAGACTGCGGCTCGTTGGTCACTAGCCATTAGGGAAGCTCCACGACGACTTCAGGCGCCTCTAGGGTGACGGCCACTTCGAGATCCTCCACCGTGACAGCGATCTGGTTGACCAGTTGTGTGCCACTCGCCCCAGTCGTGTCGATCGCGAAACCATAGGCCACAATGCTCATGTCAGCCTGTTCCTACGCTCCGCACCCTGGCCGCGGTATGTCTGGAGGGCCAGGATGTCCTCGAACAGAGGCCCAGTCAGCAGTACCGTCGTGTCATCATCATCGTAAAGCGTCATGACGCCCGTCACCGGATCTGTCTCGAGCCGATTCTGCTGGAACTTCCTGGCCAGCTCCGCGTCGGCCTGGATGATTGCAAGGTCCGTGATCGTAGCACTCGAGCTCAGCGTTCGGACCACCTGGGTGAAGGCCGTTGGTAGAATGGGCTCAAGCTCTGCATCCACATCATCGACCGCGGTCAGATTGCCCCCCAGCACCTCGACCTGGATGATGTTGAAGACGTGGTAGACATCCGAAGCGTCGAAGGTGTTGCCGATCCCGTTGACCAGCACCTTGGTCGTCAGCTGGGTCTCACCATCCACACTGATGACATCCGCGACCGACTGATCCGTGAAGTTGATGACCAACGACCCCCGTGCCACACCATTGGTCACGAACGTCGCTGCTGTGTCTTCGAACGTGATGGTGCCCGCTACTGGGGCGCCACTGCCCGTGGTCACGGTTCCAGTCTCGGCCGGCGTAGTGCGGCCTTGGAACGAGATCAGCAGGTTCTGCATCGCGACGGTGATGCCGACCGACACCCCTCCGCCGAGAGGCTCCTTTCCGGACGCATCCAGGAGCTTCGGATTGCCCATCCCTCTCGAGAAGGCGTCCTCGTCTTTCCGCAGCGTGTCGACCCAGTCCTGCATGGACATATCCGCGGACGGGGACGCGATCTCCGCGATTCTCGGCGACGCCCGGTAGTCAACGGTCACGTCCGTGCGGGTAGTCATATCTTTTCGAGCGCGACCCCCAAGTCATTCAGCGCCACGTCGCGACGCTCACACAGCGAGATGTGAACCGCATACTCCTCGATCCTCTGGTTCTCCTGGTCGATCACCATCTGGGCCCGCTGGATGCTGGTCCGACAGGCGGTCACCTGGGCTTTGAGCGCACTGACCTGGTACGGCGGGTGGGTCTCCATCACGAACTTGATCTTCTCCTGGCGATCGTCGTCCTCGGCCAGCCGAAGCTGCTTGCGCGCCAGATACTTCTCAGCGATCGGCAGCTCGTCGATGCGCAGCCCTTTGATCCGGATCGACTGAAGGCCGATCTCCCCGATGTTGTCTGTTGTCATGTCTCAGCCCTTTCTATGTTGCGATTGTGTCCGGTGTCCGGACTGTGGTGATCGAGAGTCCCGTCGCGTCGGCGGTAGCGTTCTGGTCGAACGGCAGGATGATCTTACCCTGTCTCACCTGGCCGACCATACCCTGGCTCGTGGATTGGACGAACGTGTTGGTGACCGCCGTGCCGGTGGCCTCTTCGTCGAGTGCGAGATCGTGGAGGTCGTCCGAGGTCGCGTAAGTCTGGATCAGTTTGTTGATCTCGTAAGTGTCGCCGATGTCCCAATCCTGCGCCGCGCCACCCGGACCGTAGATCGGGGAGACGTCCAGAGTGTCATCGTCCACGACATTCGTGACTTCCCAGACGTGGGTCGTCTTGCCGCCGAAGGTGTTCCGGACCAGATCCCCGACCTCGACCGGTGTGCCACCCGTATCGAACGCCTGGCCGGTGTCGATCAGCTGGGTCGTGGAATTCGATGTTACCGTGCCAGTGTCAGACGTCGGGACTACCAGGCTGAACTCGCCCAGCGCGCCGAGTGTCCGTGAGGCGTAGCGGTACCGGTGTTCCTCGCGCAGGGCGTTCTCGATGACCCGAACTACCGCGGCCGGCGGCACCTCGGCGTCGGTGCTACCAGAGACTCGGAGAATCACGTCGCCCTGGGAGTTGAACGCGCCGCCCGGCGCTTCGATGCCGCCGAACTGGTCCTTGTCGACGATGCCGGCGACACCAGTGTCACGTGCGAGGAAGACGCGGTCTCCCGCCGCGGTGTTGGTGACAGTGGTCGATACCAGGTTGGGCGGGTTCCGTACCGCGTTGAGATCGTCCCTCAGTTTGTAGAGCTTGGCCTCCCCAGAAGCAGGGTTGATGTAGACCACGCCGCGTTCGCCGAAGATTTCGGTGCCGGTGAAGGTCCCCAGCGGACTCTGCTTCGAGCTGGCAAACACCTGGACGGCGCCGCCGGCCCCAGCCGTATCGACCGTGACGGTGTCGGACGACTCGTCTGTCAGGACGTCGTCGTCCGCCGTCGAGTCCAGCGAGGTCTGCTGGTCGGTCATCATCACGAAGGCCTGCAGGACTCCTTCACCGGTCGCTCCGGTATTGACTGAGATGACCCGCGACGTGTAGCCGAGCTGCCCTGTGACGTCGTCGCCTTCCGTGAAGACGCCGGACGGCGCATCGTAGAAGGCCAGCGCCTCGAGCCCTCGGTAGGACTCTCCGGGGACGTTCACGCCTGCCCCGAAGAGATCGGTGGCTGTGGCGCCGCGGCGGGTCGCGTACTTG
>SDBS01000425.1_pt1 | contig 40480 bp, 41 predicted proteins | sample 2277091 | NCBI WGS metagenome assembly SDBS01 (sample SAMN10404972, study PRJNA504765) | marine sediment metagenome | isolation source: marine sediment core GS10_PC15, 163 cmbsf | place: Arctic Ocean: Southern Knipovich Ridge | collected 2010
TAGTTATTGCAACGTTTGTTATTATAGTGGATAAATTCCTCAAGGCTTTCTTCCCCACCATAAGTACTGCCATTGGGCCCTATGTTGGTCTTATCATTACAAACTGTATCATCATGGGGAGGGCTGAAGCCTTTTATATACAAAATAACCTGCGCCTTTCTGTCCTGGACGCACTGTCAAACGGATTCGGGTATGCCTATACACTCATAAGTATAGCCGTATTACGTGAGCTGCTTGGCTTTGGGACTCTTATGGGGATCAGGATAATGCCTGAGGGATGGACCAACTGGGTTGTGATGTCAATGGCTCCAGGGGCATTTTTTCTCCTGGGTATATTTATCTGGCTTACCAGAACTCTGGCAAAAATTGATTAATGACAGGAGGTTATTGATCTGTGGTCCACTTACTAACAATTTTTCTGGCTGCAATTTTTACTCATAATATTGCACTCACCTATCTTTTAGGGATGTGCCCCTTTATATCTCTGTCTCGAAATATAAACACAGCTACAGGCATGGCATTTGCAGTGATTTTCGTTATCACTCTGACGGCTGCTATTAACTGGCCCATATACCACCTGATACTTGTACCAACCGGCAGTGAGATCATTTACTATATCACGTTCATTATTGTTATCGCTGCTACAGTTCAGCTTGTCGAGATGATCATGGAGAGATTTTTCCCGGTCCTGCAGTCCGCATTCGGAATATTTCTTCCCCTGATAACAGTCAACTGTACGGTTCTTGCTATTTCTCTTTTCATGGTGCTGAGAGATTATACTTATTTTCAGACAGTGGTTTTTGCCCTCGGATCGGCAGTCGGCTGGATGCTTGCAATAGTTATGATCGCCGCCATCAATGAAAAGCTCAAGCTAATCGGGGACATACCCAGGGGATACCGGGGGGCAGGAATCATTATGATCATGGCCGGGATTATAGCTTTATCATTTTTAGGTTTCGCTGGGATGGTGAAAATACAATGAACTTTATACCGCTTATTATCATGAACCTGATTCTGCTGGTAATTACAATTCTGCTGGCAATTGCGGACCGGCTCCTTGTAACTTACGGGGAGTGCACAATCATCCTTAATCAGGAAGACGAAAAAAAAGAAATAAAAGTCCAGGGCGGAAATTCTTTACTTACCTATCTAACTGCCAATAAAGTAAAAATTTCTTCTTCATGCGGGGGCAAAGGAAGCTGCGGTTACTGCAAGGTAAAGGTGCTCAGCGGCGGAGGACAGATACTTCCAACTGAAGAAATTTACATGAGCCGGGAAGAGAAACAGAGCAATATCCGTCTGGCCTGTCAGGTAAAAGTGAAGGAGGACATTGATATTTACATCCCTGACTTTATCGAAACCATTATGGAAATGGTGAAGAATAAAACCTTTAAGACAAACCGGAGGTGGAGTATAACTATTGAATGAGCAAAGCGAAAAAATAGACCAAATAATAGAAAAGTTTAAAAACGAAAAGGGCACTATTATCGGACTCATGCAGGACATTCATGGAGAGTACAGGTACCTGCCGGAGGAGGTGCTTTTAAGGGTATATGCTGAGCTGGATATCCCTATGGCAAAACTATATACCCTGGCAACTTTCTATAAATCATTCAGGCTTGAACCGGTTGGCAAACATCATATACGTGTCTGTATTGGAACGGCCTGTCACGTGAACGGAGCGACCAAGATTGTTGAGACCCTGGAGAGGGAATTGGGCGTCAAATCAGGGCAAACAACTGAAGACAATCAGTTTACACTGGAAACTGTCAACTGCCTTGGTGCCTGTGCCCTCGGGCCCCTTATGCTGGTTGATGGGGAATATCATGGAAAAATAGATCAGGGAAAATTAAAAAAACTGCTGAATAAGTACCGAAAAGACTAACGGGCCAGGTACGAAAATAAAACACACCATAAGGAGTACGGGTAAAGAAAATGGCGCTAAAACAGATAAAAGATATATTGAATGCCGAAGAAATATTTAACCGTGACCTTCCTGACTTTGAAATTAATAAGGTCTGCGGCTGTGATTTGATGAGTGATGTATTATCGCTTAATGAAATAAGCGCCCTTTTATTAACAGGTTTAATAAATCCTCAGGTTATTCGTACAGCCGAAATAGCCGAGATTCTGGCTGTTTGTTTTATCCGTGGCAAGAGACCCCAGGAAGAGACGGTCAAACTCGCGGAAGAAAAGAAAATTCTCCTCCTCTGCACCCGGTATTCCATGTTTGAGGCATGCGGCAGACTGTATGCGGAAGGTCTGAGAGGATGCGGTAAAATACAATGAAGAATAAAAAGACTGATAAGAATAATAAAACCATAAGTATTATACAGGAACTTGTGTATGAGTTAAAAGTTAGTGATGTGATGAAAAAGGATGTAATTACTGTTGAGCCTCACACACTCATGAGTGAGCTGAGAAAGATATTAAAAGATAAGCGCATCTCAGGGACGCCTGTAACCAGAGACGGTAAATTACTTGGTATCATAAGTATTGAAGATTTCATAAAATGTCTTGCAGAGGGTGGAGAAGATTCCCCCATCAATAACAGGATGTCCACTTCCGTTAAATCTGCCCACAGCGATGAGCCTCTGGTCTATGTAATCAGTAAACTGGAAAAGTATGGTTATGGACGTCTGCCGGTCATAAACAGGGACACAGGGTACCTGGTGGGTATTGTAACAAAGGGTACTATAATTGAAGGATTACTACGGGAATTGGAGATTGGCTATCAAGAAGAAGAAATTCACCGTTACAGGGCAAGCCACTTTTTTGAAGACATCATAGCCGATAAAACCACCCTGATTTTCCAGTACCACATTGAAGGTCATAATTTCTCAAAGGCCGGTGAAGTCGCGAGCGGGCTTAAAAAAACACTGAGACGGCTTGGAATTGATCCCAAGATATGCCGCCGGGTAGCCATAACCGCTTATGAGTCCGAAATGAATATTATTTTTTATACCAGCGGCGGGGAACTTACAGTTTATATTCAACCTGAAAAGATCCATATTGATGTAACAGATTCAGGCCCTGGGATCCCTGATGTCCAAAAGGCCCTTGAACCCGGTTATTCCACAGCACCGGACTGGGTCAGAGAGCTCGGTTTTGGCGCAGGTATGGGGCACGTAAACATACAGAGGTGCACCGATGAGGTCGTTATTACTTCAGAAGTAGGGAAAGTTACCGACCTGAAAATAAATATCAGCATGGAAAAAGCATGAAATTAAAACCCGAGGACTTAGACAAAATAAACGAGAAGATGAGATCAGTCACAAACCTCCGCGAGGGCGTAGGAAGGGCAAAAATAACTGTACACATGGGTACATGCGGAATCGCGTCCGGCGCAAGGAAGATACTGAGCGAGTTTCTTACACAGGTCGAGAAAGCTAATACGGATGATGTAATACTTATTACTTCGGGATGTGCAGGACTCTGCAGCCGTGAACCCATGTCCACTGTGGAAATAAAAGGCGAACCACCTGTAAAGTACGTTGATTTAGATGAAGAAAAAGTCAGACAAATTTTTGAGGAACATGTTATGGGCGGCAACATAATTTCCAAATATGCTCTTGAAATAGGAAATGAGAGGTTATCATAAATGGGAAGATTCAGAACGAATCTGCTGCTTTGCGCGGGTACGGGATGTGTTTCAAACAAGTCCTTAGGGTTAAAAGAATCGATTGAAATTGAGTTGAAGAAACACAGTCTTCAAAATGAAATCAAGATTATACTTACAGGGTGTAATGGTTTCTGCGCGAATGGTCCAATCATGGTGGTACAGCCTGAGGGAATATTCTACCAGTTCCTCACAGTTGATGATGTCCCTCACCTTGTAGAGGAACACTTTCTCAAAGGAAGACCGGTTGAAAAGCTGATGTATATTCCACCTAATAAAGAAACACCTGTTCCAAAAATGAGTGATATCGAGTTCTTCAAAAAACAGCAGCTGATTGCTCTTTCAAACCGGGGCTCAATTGATCCTGAAAATATCGATGAATATATAGGAAAAGACGGCTACAGGGCGATGGTAAAAGCACTCTCCGCAATGACTCCCGAAGAAGTAATAGAGGAAATTAAAAGTTCCGGTTTACGGGGAAGAGGAGGGGCAGGTTTTCCCACAGGAAGGAAATGGGAAATCTGCAGAAACGCACCTGGAGATGAAAAGTTTATAATATGTAACGCTGATGAAGGTGACCCGGGCGCGTTTATGGACAGATCTATAGTAGAATCTGACCCTCATTGTATACTGGAAGGAATGGTTATTGGCGCCTATGCCATTGGGGCGTCCGCAGGTTTTGTATATATCAGGGATGAATATCCCCTTGCATTGAAACGTTTAATCCACGCCATTAAACAGGCAAAAAATTATGGGCTTTTAGGTGAGGATATACTGAGCACAGGGTTTACTTTTGATATCTCGGTAAACAGGGGGGCCGGCGCATTCGTGTGCGGTGAAGAAACCTCTTTAATCCATTCTCTTGAGGGAAACACTCCTGAACCAAGAAGCAAACCGCCCTTCCCCGCTTTCTCCGGATACCGGCAGAAGCCGACTAATATAAACAATGTAGAGACATGGGCAAATGTCCCGAGGATTATACAGCACGGTGCGAAATGGTATTCGGAAATCGGCACCGAAAATAGTAAAGGCACAAAAGTATTTTCTATTGTGGGTAAATTGAAAAATACAGGGCTTGTGGAAGTTCCGATGGGAATCACGATGAGGGAAATTGTTTTTGATATCGGTGGAGGCGTCCTGAACGATAAAAAATTCAAGGCTGTTCAGATCGGCGGGCCTTCAGGAGGATGTATTCCCGATCGTCTTCTCGATACTCCCATTGATTATGAATCCCTGACAAAAGCTGGCGCAATTATGGGGTCTGGTGGTCTGATTGTCATGGACGAAGAGACCTGTATGGTGGAGGTTGCAAGATACTTTCTTTCCTTTGTACAGGATGAATCCTGCGGTAAGTGCCCACCCTGCCGGGAAGGAACAAAACACATGCTCAATATTTTAACCGAAATCACTGAGGGCAGGGGAAAAGAGGAATACATTGATCTGCTTCAAAATATGGGAATGTTGATAAAAGATACCGCCATCTGCGGGCTGGGAAACACATCACCGAACCCCGTGCTCACAACTATCCACTATTTCCGTGATGAATATGAAGCTCATATAAAGGAAAAGAGGTGCCCCGCGAGGACATGCAAGACGTTGATTCATTACAGCATCCTTGAAGATAAATGCACCGGCTGTCATCTTTGTTTCAAGAACTGTCCCACACAGGCCATTACAGGCGAGGTTAAAAAAGCTCATTTTATTACGCAGGAAAAGTGCATAAAGTGTGGAATGTGCTTTGACGTCTGTAGATTTGATGCAGTGAGGTATGAATGATGGTTAAAATTACAATAGATAATCAATCTGTCGAAGTGCCTGTTAATACAACGGTGCTCGAAGCCGCAATAAAATTGAAAATTAAAATTCCAACACTCTGTTATAATTCTTATCTAAAGCCCTACGGAGGCTGCCGGACATGTCTTGTAGAGATAACGAGTCCTCAGATGGGGGGCCGAACAAAGCTGGTCTCTTCATGTACCTATCCGGCAGAGGAAGGTCTGGTGGTCAATACCTCATCTGAAAGAGTTAACAAAGGGCGCAAGTTTGTTGTTGAGCTTCTGCTGGCAAGATGTCCTGAATCGGATGAAATCAGGGACCTGGCTTCCGAGCTTGGCATCTCTCCTGCGGAAAATTCTACCCTGGATGATGTAGGTAACTATCTTCTTAATGAAGCACCAAAACCTGAGAATACAAAATGCATCCTGTGTGGTTTATGTGTACGCGTCTGTGATGAAATTACTATGAGGCATGCTTTAAATCTTACATACAGAGGGGTGAGTAGAAAAGTCACGACACCATTTAACAAAGTTTCAGAGACCTGTATTGGCTGTGGGGCCTGTGCGTATCTCTGCCCGACGAATACAATAACTGTTGAAGAGGCAGAATAAGCTATTTTGGAAAATATAGATTCAATAATATCAGAAAAAAATTTGGTGTTCAGGATCAAATGGCTCATCAAACTCAGGTGGTGGGCCGCAGCCGGCGTTTTTGTAATCATCATTATATCGAAATACATCTTACAGATGGACCTGCTTTTTATATATTTATACGCAGGTAATGTTATACTTTTTTTATACAACCTTTTTTTCTACTATCTAAATAATAGGCTGGAACAGCAGGCTGTCTCCAGAAAGTATAAAAAGGCAAAAACTTTCGCTAATATTCAAAGTTTACTTGACCTTATTTTGCTTACATATTTCATCCATCTTTCAGGAGGCCCTGAAAATCCATTCTATTTTTATTTTATCTTTCATATGGTAATTGCAAGCATCATGCTGTCGAACAGGGCGGCATACCTGCAGGCCACTCTGGCAGTATTCCTTTTTGGTTTTGTTCTGTGGGGTGAATACTACGGGATTATCAATCATTATCACCTTGATTTTATAATTCCGGAGCGATTTTGTTTCCTGGGCCACAGGTATTTTATTGCTATATTTCTTGTGTTCAGCAGCTCTCTATACATCACCATTTATTTTGCTACCTCAATTGTAAATAAACTGAGATCAGGCGAAGTAGAGCTGGAAAAGGCCAACAGATTACTGGAAAAGCAGGACAGATTAAAATCACGGTACGTCGAGGTTATTTCCCATGATATAAAAGCTTCTCTTTCAACAATTCAAAGCTGTTTAAAAGTTGTGTTAAACGGCCTGACAGGCTCAATATCCTTCAAATCAAAAGAGATGGTCGGCCGGGCAGAACACAGGAGCCGTACACTGCTGTATTATGTAAAAGGACTGTGGAATCTTTCACAGATGCGTACAACTAAAAAAATCGCAAAAGAGAAAATCCCAATATTTTCCGCAGTAGAAAGTGTTATAACGCAATTAAGAGCAAGTTTTGAAACGAAAGGTCTAAAGCTGAAGATAAATAACCCGGTAGGGAATCCCGATGTATACGGAAATGACTTTTTAATAAAAGAACTAATATTTAATTTATTACAGAACGCGCTCAAATATACTTTGAAAGGCGGTAAAGTGACCATCAAAATCGATGGAACAGCACCCTCCGGTTATATCAGTATTTCTATTATGGATACTGGCATAGGTATTCCGAAGGAAAGTATATCCAGGATTTTCGAAGATTTTTACCGGGCTAAAAATGCCAGGGAAATTGAAAAGGATGGAACAGGTCTCGGGCTCGCGATTTCTAAACGGATAATCGACATGCATAAATGGAAAATTGGGGTTAACAGCGAAGAAAATAAAGGAAGCACCTTTACTGTTACCATACCGGGAGGTGGATAAACAAACAAAAATACTTTCTAAATATGAATGTCTGTAGTAAAATAAGCAAAACCATAATAATAAAAGGGGGGATTAGATGAATAAAGAGGCTACGATTCTCATCATAGAAGATGACACTGACATGATTGAGGCCATGAAAATAACACTGGAGGCTGAAAATTACAGAATCTTATCGGCAACTGACCCTGAAGAGGGTATTAATGCCGCAAAAAAGGAGAAGCCTGATTTAGTTATCCTCGATGTCATGTTTGGTGAAGAAGAAAAAATTAAGGGTTTTGATTATGCCGTAAAGATGAAACAGGACAAGGCTCTTGCACCCATACCGATACTTATGCTAACCGCGGTAAATGTACAGCATCCGACGTTTCGTTTTTCTCCCGATTCAGATGGTGAATACCTGCCGGTAGATGAATTTATTGATAAGCCCGCTCAACCGGAAGAATTAGTGGAAAAGGTGAAAAAATTAATGCAGATGAAAATTAGTAAATGGGTAAACTGGCCGAATACAACAGACCAATGATCAGAAGGATATGAAATGGACCTCAGTTTAATTTATCAACCCGTAACCGGGGAATTAATGCGCGTAGAGGAAGAACTAAAAAACCAGCTGAACCGGATCACCCGGTCCCAGAGCTCAAAGAACCAAGAGTTTATCAGTCAGATTATCAGCTACCTGTTTAAAGTTCCAGGCAAACTTCTACGCCCTGCACTTGTTTTATTATGCGGCAAAGCAGTCAGCAATCTTGAGGCAGAGAGCAGCGAACAGCTCATAAAGCTTGCTACAGCGGTTGAGTTCCTACATTCTGCCTCTCTCATTCACGATGATATAATCGATGAATCGGGCTTACGCAGACATCAAATAACGCTCAACAAACAATTTGGAAATCAGATAGCAGTTCTCGTTGGTGATATTTTATATTCTCAATTCTTTTCTATTATGATCGATTTGAAAACATCGAATACTGAGCTCCGAGAGAAGCTTTCGCAGTTCTTCTGCGATACCACAAAAAAATTATGTTTTGGTGAAATTTATGAGCATAAAATTTTACAGTATGGAGAAAACCCGTCACTGAGTGAGTATCTGGAAGTCATTGAAAATAAAACTGCTTCTCTTTTTTCTGTCTCCTGTATGGGAGGGGGGCTGTTGAACGGCGCAGATGAACAAACTACCACGGCACTGGCAGACTACGGCATGTATCTGGGGCTTGCTTTCCAGATTGTTGATGATCATAACGACGGAGACTCCATTTTCAATTCTGAAATTAATATGATCAACAAAGCTAAAGAATATGCTGATAAAGCAAAAAAAGTTATTGAAATCTTAACAGAAGGCCCAATCAAATATAAGCTCCTTAATCTACCTGATTATGTAATGGAGAGAGCTAAAGTAAAGAATAGAGAAACCTGATAAGTTTATTTTCATAACCTTCGATTGCTGATTAGCAGCAAGGTCGATTAAAGTAAAAAGAGAATGCCAAAAGACAGCCTCATACTTGTGCATACACCAAGTGTTTTCGATTTTCGTGAACGTCCAACACTGTGGGGCCCAATCAGTGACCTGGTACCTTCGAACCCTGTTTTTGATATGTATCCTATTGGCTTTATTACAATCGCTGAGTATCTGGAACGGCATGGATACCGGGTCCGCATTGTAAACCTCGCTGTACTTATGCTTCGCGACCCTGAATTTGAAGTTGAAAAATTCATTGGCAGGATCAATTCTTCGGCTTTTGGAATAGACCTGCACTGGCTGCCCCACGCCCACGGTTCTATAGAAATTGCCCGACATATTAAACGGATCCATCCGCAGACTCCCGTCATTTTTGGAGGCATTTCATCTTCATATTTTCATGAGGAGCTTATTGGTTATCATCAGATTGATTATGTTCTGCGGGGAGATTCAACAGAAGAACCGTTACGTCAGCTGATTGAATGTATAGAAACCGGATCAAAATCAAGCGATTTACGCAGAATCCCCAACCTGACATGGAAAGATAAAAAAGGAATCCCGCAAATAAACCCACTGTCCTATGTACCCGATAATCTGGATAACGTGATAATCGATTATAGTTACCCGGTTCAGGCTGCAGTCCGGGAGTTGAATCTAAAAAATTTACTTCCCTTTAACAACTGGTTAAAATACCCAATCACGGCAGCTCTTACATGCAGGGGCTGTACCCACAACTGCACTGTTTGCGGCGGATCAAAATATGCCTTTCAGCTCTTCATGGGAAGAACCAGGCCGGCCTTTCGAAGCCCTGAAATACTGGCCCAGGATATACGCCGGATCAGCCGTTTCAGCAGAGGGCCGGTCTTTGTGCTTGGTGATATTCGACAGGACGGAATGATGTACGCGAAAAGATTCTTGAAATCCTTGCAGGGAATTAAAAATCTGGTTATCCTGGAATTTTTCTGGCCGGTGGACAGAGAGTTCATGGAGATGATAGCAGGAACGGTCCCTGATTTCGTGGCACAGCTATCCCCCGAATCTCATGACCCGAAAGTCCGGAGTTACACCAATAATCCTTTTTCCGGGCATTCAATAGAGACTTCAATTAAACACATTCTGTCAGCCGGCTGCCGGCGTATCGATGTGTTTTTTATGTCAGGCTTACCAGGTCAAACTTACAGGTCTGTTATGGATAGTATCGAGTATTGCCAACAACTTTACCACACCTTTGATGGAGATAATCGGCTTATGTTTTATTTATCTCCCCTGGCCCCTTTTCTTGACCCTGGAAGCCTGGCATATGAAAAGCCAGCGCAATATGGGTACAAAAGGTTTTGTTACACTCTGGAAGACCATCGCAGGGCTCTGCTTGCGCCGAGCTGGAAGTATGTTCTGAGCTATGAAACAAGGTGGATGAATCGTAACGAGATCGTCGGTTCCACTTACCAGGCAGCCCTGCTGCTTAACCGGTATAAGCTGAAATTCGGACAGATCAGCAAGGAACATGCACAGTCAAACGAAGAGCGTACCCGGCGGGCTATAGAGCTGATGAGTTTTATTGACAGGTTAATGGCTACTAAAAATTCAGATGAGTTGCTGCAGATAATGTTAAAGCATAAGTCCAGAATTGAGGAAGTAAATAATTCCACCATCTGTGATAAGAAAGATCTGGATCTGCCGGTCGGCAGGGTGCCTTTTAGAATTTTAAAAACCGCAGGACTGGTACTCGAAGAAAGTATAAAAAACATAGGGCGAAAGATCGGCAGTTTTCAGTAAACGGATGCTAAATATTTTCCGAACCTACTCGTATTTTTTTATCAATTTTACAAGTTTATTTATATCTACCGGCTTGTTCAAAAACTCCTCCGCCTTAATGTCTTCTTTTGTAAAATCAAAAGCGTATTCTCTGTTAATCGCTGTAATAACAAAGATCGGTATTTTGGGATGCCTTTCTTTAATTTCACCCGCTGCTTCAAAACCGCGGGTCTTTTTCTCCGGAAACATCACATCAAGAAGTATGACATCCGGTGAAATCCCGGTAATCATTTCAATTCCTTTTTCAACAGAATCAGCAGAATGTATCTCATAACCTTCATACTCTAATAGAGCGCCCATAGTTTCCAGAATATCCTCATCATCATCAATAATCAGAATCCTGTTATTAGCCATTATTTCCTCCATTGTTTTCTTTATACGGGAAGTATATGTGAAAAGTAGTGCCCTTCCCCACCTCAGAGTATACTGTAATTTTTCCCATTAACGAGTCAACCGCCTTCTTTACAATCGACAGCCCCAGACCTGTACCGTCTTTCTCGATCTCCCGGGCCCTCCGGGACCTGTAAAATTCATCGAAAATCTTCTCAAATTCATCCGATTTCAAAGCCATTCCTTCATCTTTTACAAGGAAATGTATCTCTTCTCTGTTATGCTCGGCATTCACAGTCACTGTTGTTCCGTCAGGTGAATACTTTATTGCGTTAGAAATTAGATTGCCTAAAATGATATTTAAAAGATCCCGGTTTGTCCACAAAGATAAATTTTTCGCACAATTCGAGACCATGTGAATACCTTTTTCATTCGCCATATTTACAAACAAATCAAGATTGTAATCCAGAACATCTCTAACTAAAATCACAGCTTTTCTGAATCGCACCTCTTCTTCTGACTTCATATAGGAATAATCTATCATTTCATCTATTATAGTCAGAAGGTTTCCTGTACGGCGGTCTGCTTTTTTTATAGTTGTTTTCGTCTTCTCATTCGTTTCTCCGGTTATCCCCTTTAAGATCATCTCATGGTACCCCTTTAAAGCGGCAAGAGGACCGCGCAATTCATGAGTCACCTGTAAAATAAAATTCGATTTAATCTTATCCAGACTTTTATAGCGGCTCAGCTCAAACTTGACTTTATGACCTCTTTCTTCGATCCTGTTTTTTATGCTCGTAATAAGATATGCTGAAAAAACAAGTGTAGAACAAAGGCCCACAGCCCTTATTAAGAGAAGTTCAGAGTAAGAGGAAGAATCGGTCAAATACAATGAAAAATGAGGAATAAGCAGATAGAATTCAGACATGGTAACTATAAGTATAACAGCTATGAGAATGCCGACATACAGGAAAACAAAAGCTGATGAAAATATTAGCGCGGTCAGCATAATATGAAAAATAAAGTAATAGGAGAAGGGATTCTCAAGAAAACCGGTAAAATAGATAAGAAGAATCAGAAGCATAAAATCCCAGCCGACCTGGGTATGAAAACAGATACTCATTTCCCTGCGGGAGAGGTTCCGTAATTTTATAAAAAAATAATAGACCGTGAAGATTAAATTGACTAAAAATAATATTAAATTTAACGAGAAGAGAATCCTGAATGGGATTTCAAACTGGAATTTGAAGTACACTGTAACCAGAGTCATAAAAACCCCGAGGCATGCTATCCATCGGAGCGTAATGAACCATCCTATTACCTTATTTAAATCCGTATATTCCGATGATTCAATTTTTGAATATGCCTGCACCTATTTTCCCTGATTGAAACGATCCATAAATTTATTGATTTCAAATATCTGTTCATCCTTAAAAGCTGCCAGGGATTCAAAAAGTTCTTTTTGTTTAATGGCAACCAGTTTGTCTAAAATTGTGGAATAAAAATTTTTCAGCTTAATTTCAAACTCCAGGATTTGAGTAAAGATCTCGTCCGGTGTTGATTCCCGTGAAACCTTCTGAATCGGGATCAGATCTTCATCCTTATAATCGGGGGCATACCTTATCCATCCCATTTTTCCGAAACTACTTATATTTATATTCTTCAGTACCTCCAGATTTTTCAACAGGTTTTCTCTCAAAACCGCAACTACTTTCTTTGATTCCTTATTCTGCAAGGCGAATTCCGCTACATCATAAAAATCCTTTAATTTAGTTTCCCATTTAATGGTAATATTCAGAATATCCTCTAAGTTCTTAAAAGAAATCACTTTTCTTCTACTCCTTTTTAATTAGTTTAATACACTATAAAAAATGTTGTAAAAATAGTCAATTACAAAAATAACCGAAGCTCTCTGAACCGGTATACATCAGCGATACCCTGTTCGCCCTTTACTGTGCATTTTAAATGACATCAAAACCACCTAGTGACGGCCATGTGCAGCAGCAGGGCAGCCGTGCACAGTAATCCGAATATCAGGTTAAGTTTTGATGTCTCAGCGTCCAGGGTTATAAAATCTAAACCGTGTTCTGCATCCAGGCGCATTTTTCCACGGCGAATAAGCTTTACAGTCAACGGAAACGCAATAAAAACTATCATGAAAGTCAACGGCATTCCCGGCTTTAAGAAGTCTACAAAATTAGTGAGAACAAGCAGCAGAACAAGAACACCAAAAGCTCCAAAAATGAGAAAACCGTAGTAAACCATAGATCCCCTGTCACCAAGTAAAGAGGCAAAGGTTGTTATATCTTTTTCCGCATCATTCCTCAGATCACGCCAGTTATTAGCGTGAAGGATCGCGACTACCAGCATTGACATAGGGATTGCCCAGACAGCCGGAACCCAGGATACTTTTCCTGTCTGTACTGTCCAGGCACCAAGCGCTCCCAGTATTCCAAAATCCAGGAAAACAGCAAGATCTCCAAGCGCATTATATTTCAGTGCAAAGGGGCCCGCCGTGTAGAAAACACCAATAGCTATTCCTATGACGCCTATTACAAGAAGCTGGATACCAACATAATAGACAAGAACCAAACCAAGCGCAATACCTGTAACCATGAGAATTATAGACGCTGTAAGTCCTGTTCTGAGGCTTATATAGCCCCGCACAATAGCACCGCTTACCGGAGTCGGATCCCTGTCAAGTCCTTTCCTGAAATCGTTAACATCATTGAGCATATTAGCACCGGAATGAAGGATTACCATCGAAAACAGGGCAATTATGAATAGAGGAAGATTAAAGGTCTCTTTGCTTATTGCCGTGGCCAGCACTGTCCCAAAGACAACGGGCATCGTTGATGCCGGCAGAGCAAAAGGCCGTATAGCAATAAGCGAGGTTTTAAATAAGGAGGGTTTTTTTTTCATCTTGATGCCTCAATTGTTTTATAAAGTTTTAGTACTCCATACATTCACAAAAGTCAAGATATTACATACGGCCTGATAAAATAAGAAGTTTTTATTAAAAAGATAAAAAAAGGTTGATATTTTTCTAAAACATATATATTATTTTTTATTATTTTGGATAAATATTATTCAATTAATAAGACATTATACTATTATTATAATTAAATAATTATTTAACAATCTTATTCGAAATTCAGATTACACAACATTATTTATCAGGTAATCTTTATTTATATAATTTATTATTGAAAAAAGCACGATTATGAAAATAAGAGGCGGATACTTACCAAGGATTGCCGGGAGGCCTGTGAGCCAGGTAAAAGAACTCCCCCTTCCGGAGAAACTGTACCTTGGGCTTCAAAGAGGCGGTTTAAATTACACACCGGTTATAAAAGACGGCCAAAAAATCGGTATGGGTGAATCTCTTGCTGAAGCTTCTATCGACGGAGGAGTACTGGCACTGCCATCACCGGCTTCCGGCAGAGTTTTCCTGCACGAAAAAGAGCAGGAAGAATTAAGTCTCATACTGAAGCCTGCGAAACCAGAAACAGTTGCCGGAACCTTTAAGAAGTTTCAACCGCAGCGTGTAACAGGTCAGGTAGTGCGTGAAGTCCTCGCAAAAGGGGGGATATGGCCTTTTTTCTGGAGCTCTCTTACCGGAGGTGTACCTTCTCTGGACGAATATGAGAAACCCAGGGCGATCATAGTCAACAGTGTTCTTACCGAGCCATTCCGGACAAGAGGTAAAGTCATATTACAACGTTCGTGGGAGCATATTGTTCAGGGTTTAAAATTCCTGCAGCGTCTGCAGGCAGATTACGGCACAACTCATATTACCTTAACGGACAAACGCGATCCTGTTGCGCGCAGGTTATATTCAGATCTTGCCGGCTTCGCGTGGCTTCGTTTTCATCCAGTCCCCCTCCTCTATCCTGTTGAAAATCCGCAGATTCTAAACAAGGCACTCCGAAGAAGAGATTCTTCTATTAAAAAAGACGATATTATATGGGTAATCGATATACAGGGAGTCGAAGATGTCGGAGCATGTTTGGCGGATGGCATGCCCCTTCATCAGCGGATTGTGGTCGTCGGCGGTCCGGGGATATCCACACCTGAACATATATCTGTTCGGATCGGTACACCTATAAGGCTTCTCACCGAAGAAAGCATTGATCCTGGCAAAAACTGTGTTCTCCGCGGTGGTCTGCTCAATGGAGAACCCATATCCTCTGAAGAAGACGCGGTATTTTATGATGATGATGGTTTTTTCTTTCTTCCTGTGGCGCAAAAACGTGAATTTCTCAGTTTCCTCCGTCCCGGCCTTAAAAGGACATCCATTCTTCCATGTTTCGCTTCCCGGGTCACAGGTGCCGCTGATAGCCAGATTTCAACATCCCTGAGGGGAGAACGCCGGCCCTGTATAGCCTGCGGATTGTGTGAAAAAATCTGCCCTTCAGGACTGATGCCTCAGATACTTCATAGATACCTGTATCGTGAAGCCATAGATGAAGCTGAGGCAGTGGGACTTGATCTTTGTGTCAAGTGTGGATTGTGTACATATGTATGCCCTTCCAAGATAGAATTACAGAAACAATTTAACGATGCTTCCGAGCAGCTTCGCCTTGAGCACGAAGAAGCCAGGGCTGCTCTCTTAGAAAAGAACAATGAAAATAGTTGAAAATATTATGGGAAAAATGCGGCCCCTGTTTGAAAATGGGGGTAAGCTGCGGCTGTTGAGCCCTGTATTTCAGGCCCTTGATAATTTCTTCTTCCTGGCAGATATTAAAACCGGGAACACGCCCTACGGGCGTGACCCGATGGATATAAAAAGGTACATGTCATTGGTGGTCATGGCTGTACTGCCCTGCTTTATAGCTTCTCTATACTTCTTCGGCTGGCGTGTGCTTCTGATGCTGCTGACCTCATATATTGCCGGAGGCACTATCGAGGTGCTTTTTGCTGTAATCCGAAAAGAAGAAGTCAATGAAGGTTTTCTTGTAACAGGATTTATCTTCCCTTTGATCCTGCCTCCGGGAACGCCGCTCTGGATGGTGGCTGTAGGTATCATCTTTGGAGTTCTGATCGGTAAAGAGGTTTTTGGCGGCACAGGACGGAACATTTTTAATGCAGCTCTTGTTGGCAGAGGCTTTCTGGCACTTGGTTACCCGGCAGTTATGGCCGGTTCCTGGATAGAGCCAGGCAGTATACCCTGGGGAAACCTGACTTCAAAATTCTCTATAGGGGTTCCTGAGGCAATTACATCCGCGTCTCCTCTGGTCCAGGCAAGGGGTGGAGTATTGACACCACTTCAAGACCTTTTCTTTGGAAATGTTGTGGGAAGTGCTGGAGAGACGTCTGCACTTGCTATAATTCTGGGGGGTATTTTCCTGCTGGCAACGGGTATTTCAAACTGGAGAACTGTTTTTGGAATACTGATCTCATTTGCAGCGCTGGGCGCTGTTCTCCATAGTATATTACCCTCAATGGTACACCCGGTGTTGTTCAATCTGCTTTCTGGCGGTATACTCTTCGGAACCTTTTTTATGGCTACAGATCCGGTGACAAGTCCAATCACCAGAACAGGTAAACTGGCATACGGCATACTGATAGGCTCCATTACAATACTCATAAGATTTTTTTCAGGTTACGTCGAAGGCGTAACCTTTGCGATTCTCCTTGGCAATATATTCGCGCCTTTAATTGACGAAGCCGTGATACGATCCCGGATAAGGAGATATGCTCGTGAGAGATAATATGCGTACAATCGTTTTTGCCACTGTACTGGCGGTTGTGTGTTCCGTTGTTCTTACAGCCACGAGTTTGCTAACCAGACCGTACAGAGAGGCAAATGAGGAGGCTGAAGAGGTATTAAACTTCCTGTCTGTTCTTGAAGTACCTGTTGATGATAAATGGGATTCAAAAACCCTGCTAAAAGTTTTTAATAAGAATGTGCGAATAAGTGAGGTTGGAGATCTCACTATTTATGAAAATATCTCGGATCTTTCAGAATCCGGAACCCCGAGTGTTGTCGCTGTACTCTTTTCAGGGCCGGGCCTCTGGGCCCCAATTAAGGGTATTCTGTCGCTTGATCCGGACCTTCTTACTATCCGGGGAATACGTTTTTACCAGCAGGAGGAAACTCCCGGTCTTGGCGGTGAGATTGGTTCCGAACGGTTTCAGGATCAATTCAGGGGTAAAGAGATTGTGTCAGAAACCGGCGAGCCCGGTTTCAATATACTGAAACCCGGTACTAAAAAAGACAAAAACTCGGTGGATGGTATCTCCGGGGCGACAATGACATCAGATCGCGTTCAGACGATTCTTGACAGCCTGGCGAGGAAATTATGGGAAGAGAGGAGTAGCTATGTCCAATGATTCTCAAAAAAAGCCGCCTTTTAAATTGATAACCCGAATATGCGGTGGGAAGTGTAAAGAAACTTTACAAAACGGGGTAATCAAAACAAATCCTATAACCTGTCAGGTTCTTGGAATATGTTCTGCTCTTGCCGTAACAAGCCGCCTTGAAAACGCGCTGGTAATGGGAGGTGCGTTGATATTTGTAACAGCTATGTCAAGTATGATCGTATCATCTCTCAGGTCTTTTATGCCCCGCCGAATCCGAATGATAACCGAAGTGGCAATTATCGCCACTTTTGTAATTCTCTTTGATCAATTTTTGAAGGCCTTTTACTGGGACATGTCAAAACAGCTTGGGCCCTATGTGGCGCTAATCATTACCAACTGTATAGTCATGGGAAGGGCTGAGGCCTTTGCCACCCAGAACCCTCCGATTCTATCAATGTGGGACGGCGCGGCGAATGGTCTCGGTTATGCCATCGTACTTGCGCTTATAGCTATAGTCAGAGAGCTGATCGGTTCAGGCACAATTCTTGGCCAGGTAATCCTACCGGATACCTGGTATCCCAAGAATCTCCTCTTCATTCTCGCTCCCGGCGCCTTTTTTACCGCAGGTTTTTTAATATGGTTTATTAATGCCATCAATCCGCCGGAACAAACGGAGGACAAGAAATGAATCCCACACCTGTATATATCATATTCGTTGCCTCGATATTTACAAATAATATCCTGCTGGCAAGCTTTCTCGGAATGTGCTCTTTTCTCGTGTGCTCTAACAAAGTCGATACTGCTGTTGGTCTCGGAGTTGCTGTTACGTTTGTCATGGTATGCACCACAGCCCTCAATTACCTGATTTACCATTATATACTGGTACCGCTGAAACTGGATTTCCTGTCCTATATCATATTCATAGCTGTCATCGCTGCTTTTGTTCAGTTTGTAGAAATGTTCGTGGAACGATTCAGCCCGAAGCTGTATTACGCACTGGGCATATTTCTTCCTTTGATTACGGTAAACTGCGCGATTCTTGGAGCATCGCTTTTTATGGTTATAAGAAAGTACAATTTTGTGCAATCTATTTTCTTCGGGCTGGGCGCAGGGCTGGGCTGGGCCCTGGCAATCTCGTTAATGGCAGGCCTTCGTGAAAAAATGGGATATTCCAATGTCCCTGCCCCTTTACGCGGGCCGGGAATTATCATGCTTGTTACCGGTGTCATCGCCATGGCATTCATGGGTTTTGCCGGAATGTTGAAGTTACAGTGAAGATTTAGAAATCATTTAAACCCGGGGGTATATTACCATGGTTACCGGTTTTCTGGCAGTGGCCGTAACGGTGGGAATTTTTATCGGACTTACAGCATGGCTGCTGGTTTCAGAAAGGTATCTTGCTAATTACGGCACATGCGTCATTACAGTTAATGAAGGCTCCACTGTATTTGAACAGCGTGGCGGCAGCACGCTGCTGTCAGCTCTTTATGATAACAAGGTGTTTATTCCATCGGCATGCGGAGGTAAGGGATCGTGCGGTTACTGCAAAGTTACTGTTTTGAACGGCGGCGGTCCTGTTCTGCCGACGGAAACACCATATCTCACCAGGGGAGAAATACGGTCAGGTGTCAGGCTTGCCTGTCAGGTAAAAATCAAAGAGAACATTGAAATTCGTATCCCTGAAGAATTACTGGAGGTTAAAGAGTACAGGGCCAGGGTTTCTCTCGTTCGCGATCTTACCTATGATATTAAGGAGGTAACTTTTGATCTTATCGAGCCTACAGAAATCAGCCAGCGTCCGGGTCAGTATGTCCAGGTCCAGGCACCAGGTCCGGAAGGGTCTGTCTTCAGGGCGTACTCAATCAGTTCCCCGGTCTACGTGAATGATAAGGTGCAGCTTATTGTGCGCCTGGTGCCCGGGGGTATCGCGTCCACATACATACACAACCTTAAAGAAGGGGACGAAGTCATGTTTACCGGCCCTTATGGAGAGTTCAGATTGTCCGAGGAACCGGATACTGATATCGTTTGTGTCGGGGGGGGTGCCGGAATGGCACCAATAGCGAATATCATATACTCTATATATGAGCAATGGCCGGAACGTACCTGCTATCTCTTTTTCGGGTGCCGGACCACAAAAGACGTTTTTTATTTGGACAAATTCGAGGCCCTGGCGAAAGACCATCCAAATTTTAAGACAGTTTATGCCCTCTCTGACCCCCTGGAGGAGGATGAGAAGTGGAATGGTGATACCGGCTTTATACACCTTTCATTGGAAAAATACCTTGAACCAAATTCCAAACACCAGGCCTTTCTCTGCGGCCCGCCCCCTATGATAGAAGCTGTGACCGAGATCTTAAAGAGCAAGAAGCTCAGGGATGAAAACATTTTCTATGATAAATTCTAAACCACTCGCTTATGATGGAGGTATATAGCCATGGCATTTGTAAACATTGGAGACCTGCTGGAAAGGGCCATTGAATTTGAAGCAAAACTCGAACAATATTACGCGGCTATTCGTGATGGGTCGGAAGACAACGGTGTGAGGCTTCTTACATATTATTTCAGCCGTCATCACCATCATCTGCAGGATGCGTTAAATGACTATAGCTCGGAAAAGCTTGAACGTGTCCGAAACATAAAGATTAAGTATGATATCAACTTTGATCCGGAAAAGGCTTTTCATCTTATCAAAACACCGCCAGGAGATGTCAGGGGCCGGGAGCTCCTCGAAGCTGCCGTTGGGTATGACGCAGAACTGGTAAACCTTTACAAACAAATTCTCCAGCAGCCTCTCGGCCCTGAGGCGCAGGTCCTTATCGAGAGCCTTATTCGAGTGGAAGAAAGGGACATTGTGATGATAAAAAAGATGATTGCCATGAATTATTTTTAATAAAAATGGGAACTTTAAATGAGTACTTTCGAACTATCCTCATTAATGGAAGATCAAGGGCTAAGTGCAACAGCAGAGCAGGATCACCTGGGAAGTGCCGTGCTTTTACATAACGCAAGGTGGTTTACGAAGGTACGCTGGATTGTGGTTTCGGTATTCATTGCCGCAGGCCTGGCCGGCACATTCATGCCCGGGCGTCTAAAAACAATTGGAATTGCCCCCCCGAACCTGGGTTTGTTCATATTGGCGGCAACCATGGTAGTGGTAAATGCAATTTTTTACATTCTTCTCCGCAGTCTGAAAGAAGACTCTCCACGAAACGCTATAGAGAGGAACATCTGGCTTCAGATTCTTGCGGACCTGCTTGTTGTTACGGTTTTAGTCCATATAATCGGCAGCACAAATACGTTTATCGCCTTTGCTTATCTATTTCACATTGCGCTTGCCTGTATTTTTTTCCCGCCGCGGGGGAGTTTATTTGTCACACTTCTGGCATCCGGTCTTTACTTGATCCTGATTGCTGTTGAGCAAACAGGAGCCTGGCCCTCTACTTCCACTCTAACGGATGGTTTTCATCTTGCTGGAAAAGACCCCACACTGATATTGATCTTTGCAGGTTCTGCCGTGTTTGTGTGGTTAGTTATGTGGTATTTTATATCTACGCTTTCCAAAGTTGTGAGAAAACGTGATCAACAATTGAGTGTTGCCAATGAGCAGCTTATGATGGCTGACGAAGAAAAAACGCAGCAGGTTCTAATGACCACGCATGAGCTCAAAGCACCCTTTTCCGGTATTGAGACCAACATCCAGATGTTGAAAATCCAGTACTGGGATGAAATACCCGAATCTGTACACGGAATCATAGATAAGATTGAAGCCAGGGCGCGTACGTTACGTGAACGCATCGGGGAGATCCTCATACTTGGCGACTTGAAGTCTTATAAGACCTCAAAAGAGGAGTTTGCACCTGTTAACTTACAGTCAGTCACAAATGATATGATTGGATTGTTAAGTGAAAAAGCCAAAGACCGGCAGATATCGCTTGATATTCAGATCCCGCCTATCACGGTCATGGGGAACAAAAATCATCTGAATGTGCTCTTATCCAACCTGGTATCCAATGCAATAGCCTATTCCCATGAGGGTGGAAATGTCAAGATTGCAGCAGAAAATGGCAAAGATCAAGTCAGCGTAACCGTGACTGATCATGGAATCGGAATCAGGGATGACGCACTTCCGCATATTTTTGACGAATACTACCGGACAAAAGAGGGGGCAAAATTTAACAAAACTTCGACTGGTCTGGGGCTCTCCATGGTTAAAGAAATTGCACGAAAATACAGAATAAGAATTAAAGTCAGGAGTGAAATGGGAAAAGGAACCACCTTCGAGGTAATTATCCCAAAGAAAGAGCAAACGATTAACATAGGAGGTTAAATCATGGCAAATATCCGGATTATCGACGATGATGAAGAGCTGGCGGAAAATATCGCGCTTGTCCTTAAAAATGAAGGACATTCTGTTGATATTCTAACTGATATTGAAAATGCAGCGGAAAAACTAATACAAAACACACCGGACCTGCTGATTCTGGACGTCATGTTTCCTGAGAATCCTGCGGGCGGATTTGATCTGGCAAAAAAACTGCGTGAGACACAGGAGACAAAGGACCTGCCGGTTATACTGCTGACAGCAGTCAACCAGGAGTTCCCAATGGATTTCTCTGCCAAAGATATAGATAAAGACTGGATGCCGGTCCAGGATTTTATTGAGAAACCCGTAGATATGCCGCAGTTAATCACAAAAATCAGCAATCTGCTTCAACCACGGAAAAATTAGCGGTTTATATCATATTCTGGATTGTCTGATATAATAAACAATGGTAATTTTATAATAGCAGAGTAAAATACATAAATGGAGACGTTTAAAATGTCCGAATCCTCCGAGACGGATACTGTATATCCACCATGTGCTGTGGGATGCCCTGTTCACACAGACACGCGTCTGCTGGTCGAATTAATATCAAAAGGTGAATATGAGCAGGCGCTGGATCTTCTTCTCGATGCCAACCCCTTCTCCTCTGTTTGCGGGAGGATCTGTCATCATCCATGCGAGCAGAACTGCCGCCGGGCCAAGGTCGATGCGCCTGTTGGGTTGATGAAATTGAAGCGGTTTGTAATGGAGGCCGCGAAAGATTACCGCATTTCACGGCGGGTAAGCGAGCGATCAGCAGTTAAAAGAGAAGAAAGAATTGCAATTGTCGGTTCAGGACCTTCCGGCATGACTGCCGCCCATGATCTCGCGAAAATGGGCTTTCAGATAGTTGTTTTTGAAAGGTCCGACACTCCCGGCGGTCTCTTAAGTAACGTAATCCCCCGTTACCGTCTTCCATACGATATAGTAAAGGAAGACATCGATGACATCCTCTCCCTTGGTGTGGAACTGAAAACAGGCATGGAAATAGGGAGATCCTATACCATTGATGATCTTTTTAATGAGGGTTACAGCTCAGTGCTTCTCGCGACAGGCTTATCTGAAAGCCGTTCGCTGGGTATCAAGGGAATTGACAGCAGAGGTATAATGCTGGCACTTCCATTTCTAAGGTCTCTCACCTCAACCAGGCCTCACGTTCCGGGAAAACGTGTAGTGGTAATCGGTGGCGGGAATGTCGCCATAGATGCAGCCCGCTCAGCCCGTCGTCTGGGCAGCGAAAAAGTGACAATTGTGTGCCTGGAATCGCCCGATGAGATGCCTGCGTGGAAATGGGAAATCGAAGAAACTGAGGAAGAGGGAATTTCAATTATGAACTCCTGGGGACCTCACTCGGTTTTTTCAGAGGATAACACAGTAAAAGGTTTAGAATTAAAGAAATGTGTAAGTGTATTCGATTCAGATAATCGATTCAACCCGCAATTTGATGAGTCTAATATTTCTACTCTGCTTGCTGATAATGTGATAATTGCAATAGGCCAGTATGGTGACCTTACCTGTATCGGGGGGGGCAGTATTGATCTTGCCGAGGGAGGAAGGCTTAAAGGAGACCCCGAGACTTTATCCACTCCCAGGAAAGGCGTATTCGCTTGCGGAGAACTGCTTATCGGCCCGGGTTCATCGGTTGAGGCTGTTCTGGACGGGCACAGAGCTGCCAGTGCCATAGCCCACTACATCGATAAAGGGGATTTGCTTAAACAGCCATTGATCGGACTTCAGGCCCTGGGGGAGCTTCCCGATGAAACTGTGGAAAAAGTAAAAAAACAGACACCAATTTCCCGGGAACTTCTTGACCCAAAAGATCGGATAAAAAATTTCACTGAAATTGAAAGTGGATTTACAGAGGCTGAGGCATTAGCAGAGGCAAGGCGCTGCATTTCCTGTACTACAGGTGCGCTGGCTGATGAGAATAAGTGCGCTGCATGCCTCACCTGTGTTCGGATATGCCCTTTCGGAGTAGCTACTGTTGATAAAACCGCAGTAATGCCTGAAGAAAAATGCCAGGCATGCGGTCTTTGCGCTGCCTATTGTCCGGCTGCGGCAATCGCCTTGAAAAGATTCAGCACTGACCAGATGAGGGACCAGCTCCGCGAAGCTGTTGCCTCTTTAAAAAAACGATCCGGTTCAAAGCCTCTGATAATTTCCTACTGCTGTCTTTTTGAAATAACCAGCAGGGATTTTCTTAAAGGAAAGACGGATAATTACCTTGAATCCGGTATATACACATTAATGATCCCATGTGTGGCGCGTCTCAGTGTGCATGACATTCTCTCCCCTTTTGAGCTTGGGGCAGATGCTGTAACCATATTAGGCTGCAGTGACGGGACCTGTCTGTACCCTACAGCTGAAGACAGACTTTTGGACAGGATCCGTAAGGCCAAAGATATTCTGGAAGAGCTCGAACTTGGAGGTGAAAGGATAGACTACTGGAAGACAGGTGTATCAGCCGAATCATCCTGGACATCATTCTGGGAAATTTCCAGGAGAAAATTACATTATTTACAAAATAATATGACAGGAAAAAAAGTATGATAGTTGCGGAAAGAAAACCTCTATTGGATATAAAATCCTTTTTAGAGAATTACAGGAAGGTTTTGATTATTGGATGCGGAACATGTACCACTGTATGCCTTGCCGGCGGGGAAGCGGAAGTGAAGTTGGTTTCTACAGGCCTTCGTATCGGCTTTCTCAAGGATGATAAGGAGATCGAGGTCCTGGAGGATTGTATCACACGCCAATGTGAGCCTGAGTTTGTTACAGAGGTGGTCGAAAGGGTGAAAAAAGAGAGGATTGAGGCAGTTCTTTCTCTTGGATGCGGTGTCGGGGTGAACTTTCTGGCGGAAAAACTTGAAAATATTCCTGTTTTCCCCGGAGTGGATACCAAGTTTTTCGGAGCCGCAGTCGAACCAGGAGTATGGGTCGAAATGTGTGCCGGATGCGGTGATTGTATCCTTCATATGACCGGAGGTATCTGCCCCATTGCTCGATGTTCAAAATCCATGTTAAACGGTCCGTGCGGAGGAAGCCAGGATGGAAAATGCGAAATTAGCCCGGATGTGGACTGCGCATGGTACCTCATAGTGGAACGCATGAAAAAACTGGGGAACCTGCAGCAACTCGAAGAGATCATGCCTCCACGTAACTGGTCCACTTCACACCACGGAGGTCCCCGGCGTGTCATCCGTGAGGAGGTTACATCAAAATCCGGAGAAACAGACAATGAAAATCGAAAGTAATCTTGAGAGAGTTCTGGCAAGTGGTCAATTCGCAGTAACCGCGGAAATCGGCCCCCCCATGGACTGCGACAGAGAAGTGGTGCTCGAAAAGGCACGTCTGGTTAAAGGTTACGCGGACAGCTTCAATATTACAGACAACCAAACCGGTGTTGTCCGTCTATCAAGTATTGCATCATCAGCATTAATTATGGAAGAAGGCCTGGAGCCCGTTATGCAGATGACATGCAGGGACAGAAACCGAATGGCTATTCAGGCAGATTTACTTGGTGCTGCAGCACTTGGCATAAAGAATTGTCTCTGTATTGCCGGTGACCACCAATCCTTCGGTGCGGCAGGAAAACTTAAGGGGCATCCTGGAGCAAAGAATGTCTATGATATTGATTCTATTCAACTGGTTTCTATTTTAAAGGGAATGAGAGACGACGGACTTCAGCAGGGGGGAGATCCATTGAATAAACGTCCTGATTTTTTTATCGGTGCTGCCTGGACCCCGCTGGGCGATCCCATTGACTTCAGACCTTTGCGCCTTAAAAAAAAAGTTGAAGCAGGAGCTGATTTTATACAGACCCAGGGCGTATACGATATAGAAGCATTCAAAAAACAGATGGACATTATTGTAAAAATGGGCCTTCATGAAAGGACCGCTATTCTTGCCGGCATAATTGTCCCAAAAAATCTTGGAATGTTAAAGTATATGAACAGTTCTGTGGCAGGTGTTAATGTACCTGAAGGGATTATGAAAAGAATGGAAGACGCACGTTCCTCAGCAGGCAGCGATAAAAAACAGGGTTCAAAAAATCAGGCTGAAGAAGGCATAAAAATTACCGTGGAACTAATCCAGCAGGTCAGGAACATCACCGGGATCAAAGGGGTTCACATTCAGGCCATCGAATGGGAACAAAAAATCCCAGAAATTATTAAAGGGGCTGGTCTTTTTCCACGACCCTAAAACTGAAAAAGGAGAAAAGCTATGAGTTCAAAAGCAAAAATCATGGTAGTTGAGGATAACATTGATGAGTTAAAGTTGATCAAAATGACGCTCGAGCCCGAGGGGTATGAAGTTGTAACAGCCATGAACGGGAAGGAAGCCCAGGAGAAAATATCAGGTAATAAACCGGATTTCATTGTACTTGATGTCATGATGCCTGAAATGGATGGATTTTCCTTCTGCTCATGGCTCAAATCAAATGAAATTTACCATGATATTCCGGTTGTATTATTAACCGGTGTTGGTGCACATATTTATGATTCAAAGTATCCGCTCAAGGGAGTAATGCAATCCGAAGCCGATGAGTACCTGGAAAAACCTTTAAAGCCTGAAGATCTTCTAAAGACTATTTCAAAGTTACTTAAAAGCAATTAACAATGTCTGATCGTGTTCTTTTTTTAGGATTTTTGTAGGTTATGGATAAGAAATCATTATTTAACTGCTGGGAATATCAGCATTGTAATTTCGGGCCTGCCAGTAAGCATCCCTGTCCCGTTGCTACCCATAATACAAGCAACGGGGTAAATAGGGGGATAAACGGCGGACGTATTTGCTGGACAATTCCTAAAACCCCCTGCTTCATTGATCCCATGAATAAGTACGCAGCCAAGAAAGATTTCTGTTCTACCTGTGATTTTTTTCAACGGGTAAAAGAGGAGGAAGGAAGTAAATTTCAAATGTTTAAACTAGCACAGGGAGTTGACAGCAGTCGTGAATTACATACCATGATCTCGCAAATAGAGCACCTGATCGATGTACACACCAGGATCCACTCCAACTTTGACCTTTTTAAGAGCTTAACAGAAATTACAGGTGAAGCAAAGAAAGTTACAGGAGCGAAGAGAAGCTTAGTTTTTCTGCTCAAAGGGGACCCTCCCGTACTGCGCGGGCAGTTCAAACTTCGCGGTAAGACTAACTATGTTTTAATAAATGTTGATGAAAACAGCGCAGTCGGTTACGCGGCTGCCAATAAACAGGTGGTTAATCTGCGCAATTTACAGAAGAGAACAGTTTATAACGGTATACCTTTATTTAACGATTCCTTTGATAAAAAATGCGGCTGCGAGACTAATTCCCTCCTGGCGGCACCGGTGCTGGATCCTGAACAAAGGGTTACAGGCGTTATTACCGTGGTAAATGCAGCCAAAGGGTTTTTCTCAACCGATGATGAGTGGTTTTTGTGCTCCTACGCGACCGAAGTAGCCCTTGCCGTGGAAAAGCAGAAGTTCCTTCAGCAGAGTATATCCGCTCTCCGGCTGGCTTCCATAGGCGAAACTATAGCCGGGCTTTCCCACTTTATCAAAAACATAGCTCATGCTTTAAGGGGCAGCTCTTATATAATTAAAAGGGCAATTGATACCAATAATGTGAGAGACATTAAAGTGGCGTGGGAGATCCTGGACCGCCACATTGAAAACCTGGCAGCACTCTCCCTCGATGTTTTAACATATGAACCAACATCTCATGAAGGCAAAGATGGCGTCAAATTTAATAAAATTGTCAGTCACGTTGTTGAGCTGTATCAGGGGGAAGCAAAGGCAAGAGCAGTCACTCTCAAGATGAGCCTGGGAGATAACGTTGATCCCTGTTCCTTTGATGCGAGAGGTATATACCGCTGTATTGTCAATCTGATCATCAATGCGCTGGATGCCTGTCCCTTAAGTGAAGGAGTTGTTACTGTATCCACTAAAAGGATCGGGGAAAAGGAGCTGCTGCTGACCGTATCGGATAACGGCAGGGGAATGGATGACAACACCAGACTCGAACTATTTGAGGTCTTTAAAACAACAAAGCCGGGATCCGGTTCCGGTCTGGGCCTGCCGACTGTAGCCGATATAGTAAAAAAACACAACGGTAAAATTGAAACAGATACAGAACCGGGGAAAGGAACGATTTTCAAGATTTACTTACGGGAATTATCTTAATCTAAACCACCGCACTGCAGATATAATACTATCATACATCTGTTGCTTATATTCCACGCATGCTTACCGAAAGGACACGAAAGAAGTAGCATAATGGCTAAAGGCAGACATGTCAGTACTGCTTCGGGCTTCCTGGAGAGACAGGGGCGGGTAAAGATGTTATAGCCAGGGACGTTTACCCGGGATATTTCAGAAATGTTCGTTTTTTACCTGACTTCCTGAACTCAACCGCCCTGTCAATAATGCTGAATATATCATGCTTCGGATTATAGCCCAAAACCGAACGGGATTTATTTAAATCAATCTGGAAATCATGAAAGACATCATATTCAAACTCAACCACCGGAATGTTTAACTTTTGTGATATATAATCAGCAAATGTATCATAGCTGAAGGGTGACGGCCCCGCGACATTAAAAGCATGAAACAGGGCGCCTTTATTTCCAACAGCCAGGAGGACCGCATCAACAACATCCTCTATGCTTACAGCATGACGTAAACCCGGCCTTCCATCCGGGTGTACAAGCATTGCAACCCCATCCATATCCTTATCAAAATACTGCTTCTGTTCAGGAGTAACTGCCAGCTCTTTCCACACCGGTACACCAAAATTCGGCTCTTTCAGTGTAGCGTGTGCCAGAACATCATCCTCCGCATAAACCCAGGAAAACCTCAGTGTTGTAATCGGCAGCCTGTACTGTATGATATACTGCTCGCACATTGTTTCCTCCAGGACCTTTGAAAAGGCATAATATCCAGGATAGGCGGAATGAGGATAGGTCTCGTCGATCGGATAGGGGTGAGGATAGTAATATATCCCTGCCCTCGCGTCCGAACCCGCCTGGATATACTGCTGTATATGACCGCAATTTTTGCAGGCATCGAGCAGGGAGAATGTCCCTCGAATATTAACACTCATGAATTTTTCTCTGTGCTCCTTAACATTCGCGAGATGGATGACCGCGTCCATATCGGCGATGAGTCTTTCCGGGAGCGTCATGTCACTTAAATCACCTTTCAGAATTTCCACACCCTCTGTTTGTACAGGCTCTTCATGTTCGAGGGCCCTTATCGAATAGCCCGCCTTTAACAGCCCGGGCAGTACATTTCGCCCAATCTTTCCGCTGGCGCCCGTAACGGCAATATTTTTTATCTTCATTAAAACTATTCCCCCTTTTCCAGAGAGTTGCTGCCTGCTTTAAAACAGCAGGCACAATTAATATATGACACGGTATTCGGATCAAGGATATTTGTATAGGCTGCAAGGGATTTTTGTGATGATTTTATTAAAGCGTACTTAGTAATATTTTTTTTATTATTCTTTTTTTTCTTCTTTTTCTTTTTCTATTTCTTCTGCTTTTTCGTTAATATAAGAAACTATATCTTTAAAGCACGATATAGACCTTGCATCTTCTTCATTGATTGTAGTATTAAAAATGCCCTCAGCTTCAAAAACTATTTCCAGCATATCTAAAGAATCCGCACCATAATCCTTAAAGGATTTGTTTTCATCAAGCTCATTAACATCAATTTTCAGTGCTTCACAAATCTTCTTTTTTAATTCTTCAATCTGTTCAGTTGGAATTTCCATACCCTCACCTTAAAATTAATATAGTAGTATAGTATATAATATATTATTTGTTTTGTAAAACCTTAATTGATAAACTTTTTTAAAGCTACAACTACATTACTTCCTCCAAAACCAAAAGCATTGACCAGGCCTATATCTACATCAATATTTTTACTTTTATTTGGTGTATAGTTTAGATCGCACTCAGGATCAGGATTATCCAGATTAATTGTAGGAGGAATTATACCGGAATTTATCGCCTTGACTGTTGAAATAAGCGCTAATGTGCCGCTTGCACCGATAGTATGACCTATGGAAGACTTAATACCTGTTATATTTATCTCGTTAGCTTTCTGCCCGAATACTTCTTTGATTACCTTTGTCTCAATTAGATCATTCCAGTAAGTAGCTGTTCCATGGGCACTGATATAATTAATTTTATTAATATCCAGAGAATTATTTTTAATGGCCGCCTGAGTAGCAGCAACCTGCCCTTCAAGCTGTGGTTTGGTTATATGAAACGCGTCACTGCTCATTCCATATCCCAGAACCTCAGCGTAAACATTCGCGTTTCTTTCTTCCGCATTCTTAAGGCTTTCAAGAAGAACCATACCCGCGCCTTCAGATAACACAAAGCCGTTTCTATCCTTTGAAAATGGCCGGGACGCTTTTTCCGGTTCTGAATTACGATCTGAAAGCACCCTCAGGTTATCCCAGCCCTTAAAAACACCAGGTGTTAGAGATGAATCCACTCCTCCTGTGATACATATGTCTAATCGATTGTTTTTGATATAATCATAAGCAAGGGCCAGAGCGTAATTGCCTGCCGAACAGGCTGTATTTACTGTAAAATTTATTTCTTTTGCTTTGAATAAGATTGAAAGAAACGCTGAAATACTGTTAAACATGGCTTTGGGGATAGCAAAAGGGTTTACCCGTTTCGATTCATATACATATTTTAATAACTGCTCTTCAATGGTATTGGAATTACCACTGCCTGTACCAATAATAACCCCCACTCTTTTCCGGCTGTGGTCTTCAACATTATAATTTTCCTGTTTTAAAATCTCCCTGTAGGAAACAATTGACAGTGTCACGCATCTGTCGTAATATATGCTTTTATCCTCAGCTTCTATATGACTTTCAAGCTCTTCACCGTTCACAATTCCCGCAATTTTCGTTCTGTAATCATCAGTTTCAAATGACTCTATTTTTGATATACCGGACTCCCCTTTTATCAACTTATTCCAAAAAGTATCAACTGTAATTCCCAGTGGTGTGCATGCCCCCATACCGGTTATTAATACCCGTTCCATTTTTTATCCTTAATTTTAATATTTTAAAAAAAATCTGAATAAGATCCAATACGAAAATTATCTGTAAATTTATTCAGTGTTTTCATAATATGCAAGGTATTTTTTTAACGAATTTCTGGAAATTATTTATACCGGTTTAACACAGGCACACGCACAATATTTTAAAAGCTAACGCCTGCCTTGCTCACCATCAAATTCTTTCATGCCATAAGCTGAAAAAAGGCTCTGTTCAGTTTTACCGAGGATTTGATCTAAAACAAAGGCCAGAAGCGCAGCGGTGAGCGCGCCTTCAAGTACAAATGCCGGATTTTCCCTGACTAAACCCGATATTATCGGAGTCCCGAGCCCCCCGGCGCCGACAACGGCGCCGACCGTCGCAGTGCCTACGTTTATTACAACCGAAGTCCTTATACCTGCCATTATCATTTTCAGAGACAGCGGAAGCTCAATTTTCAGGAGAATCTGAAACCTGGTCATTCCCATCCCGTACGCAGCCTCTATCAGATCCGCCGGCACAGATTCAAGGCCGGATATAGTGTTTCTAATTATCGGGAGTATACTGTACAGGAATAATGCTAAAACCGTAGGTTTAAAACCGAATCCAATAAATGGCACGGCAAGCGCTAAAACAGCAACAGGAGGAATTGTCTGGGCAAGGGAGCTTATATCGTTTACAATATTCAGGTAATCCCTGCCTGCAGGGCGTGTAACGTATATTCCAAATATTATTCCAATAAAAACCGCCGCCCCGCTTGAGGTTAAAACAAGGAGTAAGTGCTCCTTTAATAGTTCAAGCAGGTTTGCCCGTGGATAAATGACCTCCGCTTCACCCGGAAAAATCAGGCCCAGGAATCTCTGCCAGACATCCATATTAAGGACCAGGAGGAAAAAGATGCCTATAAGCAAAAAGATGTACAACAAACCGAAAAAGGTTCTTTTTTTATTTAATCCTGCCATGTATCCGCGACCTCTTCAGTGACCTTTTCAATATCCAGCAGGCTTATCTCACCCACAACCTTTAAATCCCTGTCAATGACCGGCAATACTTTAACACCCTCCCCCAGCATCCTTGAAAGAGCCTCTTTTAATGTAGAATCCTCCCTCACGGCTATGCTGGAAGCCTGAACCTTTGTGATTGAATCCTCAATAGACCGATTTTCTTTTAAATCCCGGGTGTTAATCCACCCCAGTAGTTTATCACTTTCATTCAGGACCCACAAAAACCTGGCCTCTGTCTGCCGTTGGAAGCTCCGCGCTGTCCTCCTTATGTCTTCATCTATCCTGATCGATTCCGGTTTCCGCATGACACTTCCAACTGTAAACCTGGAAAGCCTTTTTAAAGCCCTGTCCGCGCCGACAAAATCATGAACGAACTTATTAACAGGGTGCGCAAGAATATTTTCCGGAGTATCAAGCTGAACTATCTTTCCTTCTCCAAGGAGGACAATCCTGTTCGCTATCCTGATAGCCTCATCCAGGTCATGGGTCACAAAAACGACTGTTTTTTTAAGCTCTTTCTGAATTTTAACAAATTCAGCCTGAAGGATTTCCCGGTTCAAAGGGTCCACGGCTCCAAAGGGCTCATCCATGAGAAGAATAGGCGGATCAGCCGCAAGGCCCCGGGCAACCCCGATCCTCTGAGCCTCCCCTCCTGAAAGCTCGTGCGGATACTTTTCACTGTATTTTTGCGGTTCAAGCCCGATCATTTTCAAAAGTTCATCTACCCTCTTTTCAATTCTGTCTTTCTGCCATGAGAGCAATTTTGGAACCACCGCAATATTTTCCGCAACCGTCATATGGGGGAAAAGACCGACATACTGGATGACATAGCCGATATTTCTTCTCAGGAGCTCCGGTTTTATTTCAGCCACATTTTTACCATCCACAAAAATTTCACCCCTGTTGGGTTCGAGCATCCTGTTGATCATTTTAAGGGTCGTGGACTTTCCGCATCCTGACGGCCCGATAATAACACACACCTCCCCCTTCTCTACAGTAAAGGAAATATCATCTACGGCTGTAAAATCTCCGTACTTCTTTGTAACATTTCTGATCTCAATCATCTTTAAACCTTACCGGGCCGCTTCCACCCCGTAGAATATTCCTTTCGGAGTTATGAAACGGATAATTATCTGCAATATTTTATCAATGAAAATTGCCAGCAGTATCACCGGCAGCGCACCGAGAAGAATAAGATCCGGAACAGCCTGTCCCAGTCCCTGAAAAATAAAAACACCAAATCCCCCGGCACCTATCAGGGCAGCGACTGTTGTATTCCCGACAGCCTGAACCGTTGAAATCCGGATGCCGCTGAGAATAATAGGCAGAGAGAGTGGAATTTCTATTTCAAACAGGAGCTGTATCCTGCTCATACCCATTCCCCGGGCGGATTCAATGACTGAAGGATCCAGCACTTTCAGGCTTGTGTAAGTATTTCTTGTAATTGGAAGAAGTGCGTAAAGAGTCAATGCAATAAGCGCAGGTGTTGTGCCCACTCCTTTTATTCCAAGTGCTCGTAGAAAAGGGTACTTCTGTGACAGGAGGGCCAGCGGCGCTATCATTAAGCCGAATAGAGCAAGACTTGGAATTGTCTGTATGGTATTAACAATAAAAAAAACCGGTTTTTCAAATATCTTTCTCCTAAAAGCAAAAATACCCAGCGGTGTCCCGATAATGACAGCGAGCAGTACCGATGACCCTGATAGAACAATATGCTGTATGAACTCGCCGAGGAATCTATCCTTTCTAATTGAATATTCCTTTATTATAGAAATCTCATCAAGAAAACCTGAAAGTACAATTAGCGTGATAACCGCAAGGCCGCTTAAAGAAACGATGAGCCTGCCCGTTTTTGAAGATGACTCTCTCTGTAAAAAAGAAATTATAAGTATGTAGCCCGACAGCACCATTATCCAGAATCCGATCCCGAAAGAAACCCTTGCAAAAGGGTATTCAGGTGTAAGAAGCCTCTGTGCGGATATCCCGGCGAAGAAAAATACAAAAATGATAATCAGGTTTCCCAGAAGTCCGTAAAGCAGGGGAAGAGCAGGGTTTTTAGCTATAAGCACACTTAAAATAATACATATTATCCATGGAGAGGCCAGTATACACAGCTCTGTGATTGAAAGAGCGTTCCAGGGAGAGAGGCCGGCTCCGCTTGCGATCCGGTTTGGTCTGTACAATATGTATTTCATACCGAAAGCCAGGATACCTGTGCAGATACCTGCAAGCGGAACTTTCTCAACTTTATATCTCAAAAAACAGAAAACCTCCGGAAAAAAGGACTGTTAATCAAGGAAACCTTTGGATTCGAGGTATTCACGGGCGACCGAGGAAGCATCCCGGCCCTCTATCGCAATCCTGGAATTCAATGTCTGTAAAGTTACAAGGTCAAGGGATTGAAAAACCGGCTTCAGAATCCCCTCGATTTCAGGGTATCTGTCAAGCATTTCTGACCTTATGATCGGTGTCGGCTCATATATCGGCTGAACTCCTTTTGTGTCCTCAAGTACCCACAGACCCAGCGCGGCCAGTGCTCCATCAGTCCCATATGCCATCGCGACATTGACACCATCCGTCCCTTCGGCCGCCGCCTTTTCGGTCTGCGCCGTATTCCCGCCCGATAAAATAAGCAGCTGGTCCTTTGCCAGCTTAAAACCGTACGCCTTCTCAAAAGCGGGCAGTGCATCCGGCCTCGACATAAACTCCTCTGAACCTGCTATTTTAACGTACCCGCCTCCATTAACATAATCAGCAAAATCCTCGAGGGTCCTGATACCGCCTGATTTTGAAAGATCCACGCGTATCGCCATGGCCCATGTATTATTAGCGGGTGCGGGCGTGAGCCACACAATGTCGTTCTTCTCTTTATCAAGCTTCTTGACAGTTTCATACCCCTTTCTGGAATCCTTCCACGCCGCCGGGTCCGTGCCGTCAAAAAAGAAGCCTCCGTTACCGGTGTATTCGGGATAAATGTCGATTTCACCATTTATGATTGCCTTTCTTATCACATCCGTCGGCCCGAACTCTGTCCTGTCAACCGCATCGAATCCGTTTGCTTCAAGCATGTGGATTATCATCTGTCCCAAAAGAGCCCCTTCCGTATCTATTTTTGATGCTACTACAATGGGACCTTTCCCGGCCTGTTCCTCCGGTTTGTCACTTATGGAAAAAGCAGTAAACGTGACACCTAAAAAAACGGTTAAAAGTGCCGTAAAAACGAAAATACAGCATTTTTTCATTTTAAAAATCCTCCCTATTTTTATGCCTGACAATTGACATATTTTTTATAACCTTAGTTCCCGGATTGGAACAAGTCAAGTTTTTTCGACTTTCAATTAATTTAATCGGGCCTGCCTCTTCTGTAAGTTACTTCCTGATATCTGAAACAGGAAACAAGATGATCATTTACAATTCCAACCGCCTGAAGGTGGGCATAAATAATTGTGGAGCCTATAAATTTAAAACCTCTTTTTTTAAGGTCCCCGCTTATTTCATCCGACAGTCCGGTTTTCGCGGGAATCTCTGATATATTTCTCCAGGTATTTATAACAGGCTTATAATCAACAAACCGCCAGATGTATTTATCGAAACTGCCATATTCTTTCTGTACCTCAATAAACCTCCCTGCATTGTTGATCGAAGCTTCAATCTTTTTTATGTTCCGTATAATCCCCGCGTTACCCACGAGCTCATCTATCTTTCCGTCTCTGTATTTTGATACTTTCAGCGGGTCGAAATTATCATAGGCTTTTCGATAATTCTCTCTTTTTTTGAGTACAGTTAACCAGCTCAGGCCTGCCTGCGCGGATTCCAGAACCAGAAACTCAAACTGCTTTATATCATCATGAAGCGGAACCCCCCATTCTTCATCATGATATTTTATATATAGTTCATCTTCCTTACACCAGTCACATCTCTTCATTAAGATAACCCGGCCGCATTCCAGTCAACTTTTTATCACTTTACATAATAGAGTTAGATTGTCAAGGACATTTTTATATCCTTTTTATTAAATTATAATTAGTATACATGCCTGGCTGAGCTATACTCATGTATCCTTATACAAGAATATAACTGTATTACCACCTTGGGTTTAATATGACAACTTCAGAAAAAACTACTTCCAATAATGAACTTCCCGGGAGCAAAAAGAACGCAGTCTGCAGGACGGCTTCATATTATGCCTCTTATATCTCCCTTGGCCTTGTTATAGCTGTTCTCGGGCCGACATTGCCTGGCCTTGCCGAGCATACCGGAACGAAGTTGAGCGAAATCAGCTTTCTTTTTACAGCTCATTCTTTCGGATATCTGCTGGGGTCCCTGCTGGGGGGAAGGTTATATGACAGAACGTCAGGGCATCCTCTCATGGCCTCTGCACTTCTCATCATGATGGGCGTAATGGCTATGGTGCCTTTTATACCTTACCTGTGGCTTTTAGCCATTGTCCTGCTGGTAGTCGGTTCAGCAGAAGGAATACTGGACGTAGGCGGCAATACCCTGCTGGTATGGGTTCACAAAAACAGGGTTGCACCCTTTATGAATGGTCTTCACTTCTTTTTTGGACTTGGCGCGCTTATTTCCCCTCTTATTGTCGGAAAGGTAATAAGCATTACCAATGACATTAACTGGGCATACTGGGTTCTGGCACTGATTATATTTCCAGTCGCTCTTCTATTGTTCCGCATACCTTCTCCCGGAATTCAAAGACAAACAGAGGATAGCGTGTCGAAGCGTGGTAATTATTTTCTTATCGGGCTCATTTCCTTATTCTTTTTTCTGCATGTAGGTGGAGAGCTCAGCTTCGGGGGCTGGATATATACCTATGCGGTGTCCGTTGATCTTGCCGATAAAACAGTCGCCGCCTACCTGACTTCAGCATTCTGGGGTTCCCTTACCCTAGGAAGGCTTCTGGGCATTCCAATTGCTTCCCGCGTTAAACCTCGTTATGTACTGATTGGCAACCTGGCAGGGTGCGTACTGGGTACCGGCATTATATTCCTATATTCCCGTTCAGCGGCTGTTCTATGGATCGGAAGCATATTAACCGGTCTTTCAATTTCATCGCTTTTTCCAATGTCATTAACGTTTGCCGGCAGACATTTACACATCAACGGACAGGTCACCAGCTGGTTTCTGGTTGGCGCAAGTGTGGGCAGTATGTTTCTTCCCTGGTTTATAGGACAGCTCTTTGAATCCATTGGTCCGCAGGTAACAATGATCTTTATCATGATTGACTACCTTGCGGCTCTCGGGCTTTTCTTATTCATTTTATATTACGCATTCAAATCAACGCCGGATCGGAAATGATTTCTACCAACGATGGTCCTTTGTAGGCATATGCTTCTTTCAAGGCAGCATTTAATGTATCTGTCCCGTTTACCCTGATACCAAAACCACCGCACTGTTTTGCATATTCTGAAAAATTAGGATTGTGTAAAGACGTCTTCCAGACTTTAAGATTTATATCCCGCTGTTCTTTTGAAATTTTTCCCAGTTCACCATTGTTTAAAAGAATATGGGTGATATTCATGTCATATTTAACCGCGGTGGTAAATTCTCCCATGTACTGGCCAAACCCTCCGTCACTGCTTATGGATATGACAGGCTGCTCCGCCTGAGCTATACAGGCTCCCATGGCCGCGGGGAACGCAAACCCGATAGAACCCAGGTAACCTGATAATATTACCCTGTTATTTTTACTCTCATAGTACCTTCCGAAAGAATAGGTGTTATTGCCGACATCCACACAGAAAATGGCATTTTCAGGCGCCTGTTCAGATACAGCAGAAAAAATACTTGCGGAATTAAGCCCTTTATCACTTTTCACTTCCATCCGCCGTTTCTTCTCTTCTCTCCAGAGCCGCCATCGTTCAGAGATTTCATCACGGCAGTTAATACATTCCAGCCGCCCGGGCAGACGTTCGGCAAGGAGTACCGCTGTAACTTCAACCTCCCCCCATACCGGCGTGTCCACCGCATGGAATTTTCCCAGAGCCATACGCTCAAAATCAACCTGAATAAGGGGCTTGCTCGCATCTATTCCGGTATGATGTGAGAAAGAGGCGCCAAAAACAATAAGAAGGTCCGAATGGTTCATAAACCAGCTTGCGACAGGCGTACCGCTTCTTCCGAGCACACCGCAGCCTAAGGGATGGTAGTCTGAAATTTGCCCTTTACCCTTAAATGTTGTGAGTACCGGCGCGTTGAGCTTTTCTGCGAAAGCGATGACCTCTTTCATCCCCTCACGCGCTCCGTATCCAACAATGATAACAGGACGTTTGGCCCTGCTGATACGGTACATGGCAAGGTTTATTAATTCTTTGGAAGGTGTTATTTTCTTGTCGCTTACTCTACCCTCAGGATGTGTAGGACCGCTGTCTCCAGCATCGAGGGCCTGTACTTCATCCGGGAAGATAAGATGCGCTACATTACGCTGGACTATCGCATTCTTTAAAGCCAGGGACATCAATTCTCCATGATCACTTGAAGGCAGCACCGTCTGGCTGAACACACTAACTGCCTGGAAAGCTGACGGCAGGTCGATCTCCTGAAACGCCCCGGGTCCAAAAAACTGAGTGTTAACCTGTCCTGTCAAAGCCAGAACCGGTACACGGTCCATTTTTGCGTCCCATAGGCCGGTGAGGAGATTCGTGGCCCCGGGACCGGCTATGGTCAGACAGGCAGCGGGCCTGCCCGAAACCTTGGCGTATCCCGAACATGCAAATGCAGCCGCGCCTTCATGCCGCACACCGATGAATGTGAGTTTTCCTTTTTCTTCCTGTATCCTTACAGCTTCGGCCAGACCCAGATTTGAGTGCCCCACCATACCAAAGACATGTTTAACACCCCAGTTAACCATGGTTTCTACCATAACGTGGCTTATCGTCCATTCTGATTTTGAAGGTGCTTCAAGCAGGATATAAATACCGTCATCACGCTTTTCAACCTGAAAAGCTTTGGCATCACTGTCTTTACCAAGGGCTTTTCCTGTAACAGGATTGAAGGCATGCCCGTGCCAGGGGCACCGTATCACCCCATTGTCGATCCTTCCATCTATCAAAGGTCCACCCCTGGTGAGGGCACCTGCCCTCGATAGCACCGTAATGCTCATTCACCTTTGATAAAACTACCTGCTGATTCCCTAGGGATAGTTTTTTTGTTTCCCCTTCCTTGAGCTCATTCAAATCCGCGACACGCATCCATTCGGGTTCCTTTTTTTCCCGGGCCCTGTTGGCCGCGGAAATAGTCAGTGCTTCGTCATCTTTGAATGCTGCGTACCAGTGGGATCCGTCGCAGCGCGGTTTGTTGCTGGATTTTCCACAGCGGCACAGGGTATAATGATCTTCAGAAACTCCTTCATCTATATTGTGCCCCGCAAGCTCAACACCGCCTTTCACATAATAGGGGGCATTACGGGAAATATGAATTTCCGGCGCCGCGTCACGGTAGCGATGCTCCACTCCCTCGACTGAATAGCTTAACGCGCCTGAAGGGCACATGTCAATTACTCTTTTAATCGCTTCAGGCGTGTCACCATCCGGGTTGATCCAGGGTTCCACCCCAATACGAAAAACAGATTTCAGATTATCGGTGCAGAAAGCAGAATGAGCACATATTCCCCTGTTGTCATGGATATTTATCTTTTTTCCTTCATAGGTATCCCGCTTATCAACAACCCTCCCATCCTCTTTTTCATCGGAGAAGCCTATATTGGCGTGCGTGCCGTCGCAAAAGGGCTTTGTTTTCGACCCTCCGCAGCGGCACAGGAACATGTTTTTCTTTGTCGCGACCGGTTCGTTTCTTGAATTGGTAAATTTCTCAAGTCCTGAAACTTTTAAAGGTCCATTTTTCTGTGGAATTATCTGCGGTTTTTGTTTTTCATTATTCATAGCCGGATCCTTTTAAATATTTGTTATTATTACTATCAAATACATCTCAAAACTATTTCAACGTTTTACACTTCAAAAGTTTTAGCTATTATTTCCACCCTCCTGATCCAGATAAAAGAGGCTGCAGCGGTAACAAGGTTCGCAATTGCCGCCGCTCCGAAGATACCGCGGAGCCCGAACAAACGAGACCCAAGCAACGCAAGAGGAACATAAAGTACAAACATCCGAAAGATCGAGAGCCCCGCAGCCTGCAGGGGTTTATTGAGAGCATTGAAGGTTGAAGCAGTGAGCAGAAAAACCCCATATGCACCATAGCTGATAGAAACGATAGTAAGGTAGAGATTTATAGATTTAATAATTGAAGGATCTTTATTGAATATCCCGGCAATCATTTGTGCACCTATAATGAACAGGAGGAAAAGGACCGCACCCCAAAGCATAGCGAAAATCTGGCTATATTTAACTCCCCTTTGAATGCGCGCGTGTTTCCCCGCCCCAAAATTCTGCCCCACAAATGGAATGAGAACGGCTCTTAACGCCAGTATTAGGGTTAAAGCAAATATTTCGATACGAGAGGCAACTCCAAAACCTGCCACACTTTCTGGTCCATAAGAGGCTACAAGGCGGGTAATAATCCCGATTGACACAGGAATAATCATATTCGTACCGGCTGCAGGTAAGCCTATGTAAAGAATTTTCTTCCATGAATTAAAAACATCTTTCAGTTCCGGAACTTCAAATGTCAGCATTTTCTCCCTTCGTGTAAGAACCAGCATAGACACGACCAGAGTTACTGTCCTTGCGATTACCGTTGCCAGAGCGGCTCCTGCAAGTTCAAGCCTTGGGAAGGGCTTAATCCCAAAAATGAGCAGGGGATCCAGAATAAGATTTACAACGATTGCCACAA
>SDBS01000426.1_pt1 | contig 40424 bp, 49 predicted proteins | sample 2277091 | NCBI WGS metagenome assembly SDBS01 (sample SAMN10404972, study PRJNA504765) | marine sediment metagenome | isolation source: marine sediment core GS10_PC15, 163 cmbsf | place: Arctic Ocean: Southern Knipovich Ridge | collected 2010
TGTCGAAGGTTCGGGTAGTGATGTGGGTGCGCTTGCCGTGGCGATGCTGGCGTGTGACTGCCCGGTTTTTATCTATACAATGAATATACACGATGGAATTTTTTACTTTGCGGCTATAAGCAGTAGTTTGGAAGGCAGAGTTTTAGCGGCGAGGGACATGCTGGCAGAGCTACCTTATTTTAAAATGTGGGGATGGCAACCAACTATACCCTTCCCATGGGATGCATCTGTGGGTGAGAGTTGGGGTCAACTGGAAGAGTTAAGTTAAAACGCGAAAACATATTTAAAGGAGTTACAATGTCAAAAATAGCGTGGAGTTGGAGTCGCCTGGAAAAATTTGAGCAGTGCCCAAAGTTGTTTTACGGGTTGAATATCGCGAAAGATATCCACATGGACCAGGATTCTCCACCGTTAGTAGAAGGTCGGAAGTGCCATGAAAATCTCGAAGTGACAATGCGAGATATACTCACTGGTAGCACTCCAACTTTCCTGGAGGAGACCAAGCATGTCGAACCGCTACAACGAAAGTTGTCTGCCGACTCGAACTTCCAACATGTTTTCGTGGAGCAGAAGCTGGCATTCACGGTAGACTTGCAGCGGGTAGGGTGGTTCAGTAGAAACCCTCCAGTCTGGTTACGTGTCGGCCTGGACCTTATCGCTATTGATAAAGAGCGACGCCATGCAGTCATCATTGATTACAAGACGGGCAAGGTCCGCCACGTAGAATGGGGTAGGTCCCAGCTGGCACTGTTCGCGGTCGCAGCATTTATGGCTTACAATTATATTGATACTGTCAGCACACACTATTTATGGTTGGCACACAAAAAGAAAACCTCACAGCAGTATACTCGGGATCAATATCCTGAGCTGCTACACAACTTTGGTGAACGATCTGAGCTTATTCAGATCTGCAATCAGTCCGGGAATTGGGAAGCCAAGCAGAACGATAAATGTAAATGGTGCCCTGCGGATTTCAATTACTGTGAATTCAAAGAGTAGAGGAAGAGTTTATGTTAATCGTCAAACCATCTGCCAAGCTGTTATGGATTACACAGACCACTCCAACGAAGGCAGCTAAGATCCAAGCTGTTACAGGTGATGCCATGCGGCACATGTTTATATCGCTGCAGCTTGACATAGACCGAGACGCGGCGCACGAGATAGCTCAGGGTGAGATGATATACTCCGAGGAGGCTAGGAGTCAGTGTAACTACGTGGCTGGGGAGCATGGTCTGGAGTGCGTGTTCATTGAGCCTGAAGGTATGACAAAAGAGCAACATCGAGCCTGGTATATGTCGTGTCAAGTAGCTAATGATCATTATATTGCCCTGATAGATCTTGGTGCGGATCAGCGTATCGCACAGAGTGTATTACCCGGCAGCGTTAAGACTGCGATTGTCATAACTTTAGATATCCCGCTGTTAAAATGCTTGCTTCTTACAGCTGTATTCAAACCTGTCGCAAAACAAATTCGTGAGATACTACTAAAGCACGCACCAAAAATTAATTTGAAATGTTGAGACACACCGCACTGACCTCCATCTCCGGACCTATCCCCGCCACGAGATGTGCGGTTGTGTTTCATCTTTAAGCTTATATGATATACAAAGAGTTTTGTGTCTCACAGATGAACTACAAAAGGAGTATGCCATGGATCTAAAAAGTCGTACCTCTGTAAGTATCGAGCAGAAAGTATCTGCTCCACCTATCGCGGAAATAGAGAAAGTTCTCCGTAGTCCGTACACTGTAAAATGTACTGGTGAACGTCCATGTAATAACTGTTTTTCGGACCAAGGGCAATGCGAAGATTTGCAAAAGCCGGACATTGTTTCGATTGACATTGAAACTCTATCCCTAGAGCCGAATGCCGTAGTACTTTCTATAGGCGCCTGCATTGTAGGTACAGATAAAACCTTCTACGCTACCTGTAATGTGGAACAGCAGATCCGGGCAGGCCGGGACGTGTCCAAAGATACCATGGCCTTCTGGTCTACACAGCCAGTGGTTTTTATAGACCTGCTGACTGACTGTATACAAAATCCTGACTGTACACTGTTGGTGGCATTGACTAGACTCGAAAAGTTCATATCCGAAAACTGTGCTGAGCCTCCACTGGTCTATTCAAAAGGTCGGCTGGATTTCGACGTACTAGAGGAGGCTTATAAAAGCACTGGCGCGAACACAACGGTCGACCAGTTTCGTATCCCATGGACTTACCGTGGCGTCAGATGCCTAAGAACGTTGATCGAGGCTGCGAAGATCGATGAAGCTAACCTCCCCTTCCGGAATCCTGATGCACATAATGCGCTATCGGACAGTCTATATCAAGCTGAAATTATAGAGCTGGCTAGAGAAGAGTTAGGTATTTAATGCTTACACAAGAGCTAGTCAAAGAGTTGTTGGACTATAACTCAGCGACTGGAGACTTAACGTGGAAAATAGCTCTATCTAATAGGATTAAAGTAGGTGACATCGCCGGTTGTCTAAGTGGTCGAGGATATTTACGGGTTCGCATAAACCATAAGCTATATTTAGCCCATCGGATCATATGGTTGGGGTACTATGGTTATATGCCGGAGCAGGGTATAGATCATATCAACCGAAAACCTGCAGATAATCGGATCTGTAATTTACGTGAGGTCTCAGTACAATGTAATGCTAGAAATTGCGGTAACTGGAGAAACAATACGTCAGGAGTAAAAGGCGTGGTTTGGCATAAGCCACCTAAAAAATGGGCCGCTCGAATTAAAGTAGATTTTGCACTTAAAAGTCTCGGACTATACACAAGCTTCGACGATGCCGTCTGCGCTCGTCTAGCTGCTGAGCAATGCCTGGCCTGGGCAGGATGCGACAGTGAGAGTCCGGCTTTTAAATATGTGAGAGATAACGTTCAAGGAGAATCTAAGTTATGATGACAATGGTGGAGGCAATAACAAAAGCGTGTGAGGAAATGCGGGACATGCTCCTCGCAAAGAATAAAGCTTACGGCGATTCAGCGGCAGATCCAGTACGAGTGTTTTCAAAGGCTGACCCGCTGGAGCAGATCAATATTCGCATGGATGATAAACTGAGTCGGCTTATACGAGGCAAAACATTTGAGCAAGAAGATACTGAATTCGATCTTGAAGGTTACATGGCACTTAAGCGTGCTATCAAGATCCGGTCAGCGCAAACTACAATTTTAAGTGGAGGAACGAACGATGACTGACGCTAACACCCTGGCGAGCAAGCCGGCCACCGAAACTACAGTTAAACCGGATGAGGTAGTATATATCGATAGTTGCGACCTTTGCGATGGATGCTCTGAAGTTCCAGCGAACTGTCACGGGGTTTCAGACTGTACTTATGCTAAGCAGCGGAGCTTCGAACATGCGGTAAGGCCTCTAATGTACTGGTTAAATATCACTGGAAATGCTCACCCGCACATGCACGCTGTAATTGACAGCACGAGTGCGGAATTGTCGGAGGGATTACAATGTCTAAAAACCTTAGAGTATCTAAGAGACTAAATATTTAACAGTATATCTGGAGGAGTGAACGATGACTGACGGACCTATCGAGATGGATGGAAATGACAGCTTAGTAGTGGAATGCTTGCTGGACCCGGATGTAGAGGACAACTACCCGGAATCTTTAATTGATGAGGAGGCTAAGATACCTCCGGACGTGATTGAGTTGAAGGAGCGTGACGAATTTGAATTGGGGGGCTATCAATACCGCTGCATTCGAGTGAGACATCATGGCAAATATTCAATCCGCCGACTTGGACCAGCAACTTAATGTCAACGCCGGAAGGTAAGGTAAAAGCTAAATTTAAACGCTGGATGGAAAAACATTTCCCATCTGCCTGGATATTCATGCCAGTGCAGATGGGTTATGGAGTCCATGGCGTACCAGACTTTATCTGCTGCGTACCGATGACGATTCGTTCCGAACATGTCGGGAAAACTATTGGAATATTCTTCTCACCGGAAGCGAAAGCTGATGGTGGGACAGCATCTAAATATCAGATCAAGCAGATGGGTTTGATAGCTAACGCTTGCGGTATTACTGGCATCATCGAAGGAACCACTGAAAAATTCATGGGGCCTTTAGAACATTTCAGAGTGAGAGTTAAAGGTAAATGATCTCGACAGGGCAGATTATAGATGGTGTAATGCACGGGTGTATGGCGGTGGTTTGGGGTTTGGTTGCTGCGATATTGACAATTACAATTACATTCTCTACAGTTCGCGATTTGCGAATGCCGAATACCGCAGCTCTAAGACATCCAGGATCTTGTTTTCAACAAGGTTATTTTGAGTCTGAAATTTTTCACTCAAAATATAATCTGTCTCACACTGTTTATATTACAGCCCACGGTGCCGGATTTAACATTACAGATCAAAAAACAGGTCTGTCAATCATAGTGCTTAGAGTTAAAGATAAGAATAAAACATGATCCTACACGTAGCCAAACAGCGAGCGTTCTTGCTCTCACGTAATACGGTACGGCATATCAACCTGAAGGTATTCCCGAAGTATCGGATCGTGCAGTACCAAGATGCGCCGCACTTAGCAGTTCCGGATGATCTGCAGACTTGTCGTACTCTAGCTCTGCATGGTGTAGCTGTACCATCAAACATCCTCCGGCATTATACATGGGCGGGGCCTTGGACACCTTTCAAGCACCAGATTAAAACCGCAGATTTCATGGTGCGAAATCCTCGGTCCTTTGTATTGAACGATATTGGAAGTGGAAAAACACTAGCTGCGTTGTGGGCCATAGATTACTTGCGAAGTATTGGAGATATAAATAAAGTTTTAATCTCTTGCCCTCTCTCAGTCTGCGAAAGTGTTTGGGGCGACATGCTATTCATACACTTTCCACATTTGAAATTCGAACTGCTTAGTGGAACTAAAGACCAGCGCATTCGCAAGCTACACTCCGGCGCTGATATCTTCATTATAAACCATGATGGGTGCAAGGTAATTACTGAGGAGCTGGCAAACTTTAAACCTCTGACTACAATTATCATTGATGAGCTTGCGGTGATGCGTAACGCAACAACAGATGTAACGAAAGCACATACTGCGATTGCTGGGCTCAAGTCAGGTCGAGCCGTATACGGTTTGACTGGATCACCTACTCCAAATAAGCCTACAGATGCCTGGTCACAAGCCAATATTATAAACCCTAGAGTCGTACCTAAGTACTTTAGTCGATTCCGGAACACTGTAATGATTAATACGTCATTACATGTATGGGTGCCTCGTCCGAACTGGGAGAGGACAGTCTTTTCCACACTGCAGCCATCGATCAGGTATCGCCGGGAGGAGTGTTTAGATCTTCCGCCTTGCTCTACCATTCAGAAGACGGCTCCGCTCTCCAAAGAGCAGCAGAAGGCTTACAGAGAGTTACTGAATGATTGCCTTACAGAGCTTAAAAGTGGGGTTGAGATCTCCGCAGCGAACGAAGCAGTGAAGTTAAATAAATTTTTGCAGATCTCCTCAGGTTATGTGTATGATAGTGAACGTGTGGGGCACCCACTAAAATGTCCAGCTAAATTGAAAGTACTGATTGAAAGTGTCGAAGAGGCTGGCGGTAAAGCTGTAGTCTACACACCATTCAGATCTACGTTGAAACCAATCTACAATGTGCTGACGAAGCGCGGTTACAATGTTGCGGTAATAAGCTCCGATGTAAAGGCCTCGGTCCGGGCAGATATCTTTAGAAGGTTTCAAGCTGAGAATAGCGACCTGGATATTATCCTAAGTATTGCAAGTTGTATCCGCTACGGCGTAGATCTTACTGCCTCCAATACGATAATCAACTGGACCCCAACTGACGATTTCGATATTTACAATCAAAGTACTGGCAGGATTACACGCGCTGGACAGACGCGAGCCCAATTTATAATTAACATTACAGCTTCGCCAGCAGAACAGAAAGTCTACGCCAGGCTTAAACGTAAAGATAAATTGCAAGGTATTTTGCTTGAATTATTGGAAGAAGCAAAAATGGCTTGACTTTAACTTTCAACTGTGCTATAAAGCCTTTATATTTTAACTTATACTTTATTGGCAGGAGGTTTTGCAAATGTCGAAAATTGATTTAGATTACTACAGGAGTGTTGCTAAAGATGTGATTTCAGTTAGATGCTTAAAGATGGAGCTAAGTGATTTGATAAAAGAAGTTGCCGCAAGTCAAAAACCGAATACATTTGAGATTATGCCAACGCCTATCTATATACTTATAATGCGAAGGTGGGGCGACGACGAAAGCCATTCCTACCCCGCTGGGATATTCACTGATGCTGTGAAAGCACATGTATCTGGATTAAAAATACGTCAGGAGCGCGGCGGGAAATATGACCCGTTTATTTATGAGTGTGAAAACTTGAACGAACCAAAAGGAGTAGTAAGGTTTATAATATAGATATTAATAGGAGGTAACTGTGGGAACTGAAAAGAAGTACACGCCGAAAGATTATATGTCGGCATACCTGAAGATGAATGGTGTCCTCAGCTTGAAACGTGCGGCATGGAAAAAGGAAGAGGCGGAGCTGAAAGATAAGATGGCGAAGATTGTACATCTGCTACAGACGCACATGGTTGAATCCGGCGATCTGGATCAGCTCAAGCTTACTGGAGTAGGCATCGCTTTTTACAAAACTGTATCCTTTCTCAATATTACGGATTGGGATGCGGTTATCGAGCATGTTAAAAAGAATGATCTGTTCCACGTACTCGGCAAGAAACTTGCTAAGACCGCTGTGATCGAGATCATTGAAGCAACGAAAGCCCCGTTCCCAGGCGCAGAGCTTGGATCGAAACGTGAGCTAAAAATCAACAAACGATAGAACGATAGGAGGATCAACAGATGTCCAACGAAGTCATGATTCCAGATGTAGCAAATGTCCCGGCTCACCTGCAGCAGTCCGGTCCCGTAGAGTCTGGCCTGGTAACCGGCAATGAGTCGTTACCACGCATATCATTGAAGGGCCGACAGTTCAGGTTCATCGTGGATAGAGAGGAGAAAGTAGCTCCTGCCGGTCAACCGTTGAATGTAATCATCATCGGCGCCAGTCCGAAAACCGGCTGTGCCAAAGTTTTTTATAAGGGCGCCTATGAATCCGGAAGCGCCGACGCTCCAGATTGCGCTAGTAGCGATGGTATATATCCAGATACGGATAATGCCGTACCTCAATCTGACATGTGTCAAACGTGCCCTCAAAATGCCTGGGGCTCCGGGAAGAAAGCTGATGGGACACTATCGGAAGGTAAAGCTTGCCGCGATACGAAGATACTGTATGTAACCGCGCCAGGGAAAATCAAAGGTATGCTGTTCCAATTACGGGTACCTGTCATGAGTTTGAAATCTCTTAACGCCCTCGGTCACGCTCTGGAGAAACGTCGGCTTACGAGCCATTCAATTGTATCGCGGCTTGAATTCACCGACTCTGAATTTCCGCAGATTACTTTTAACTTTGACACGTTCCTCGGTCCGGAAGTTTATGCTGACGCTGATGAGCGGGCCAACTCTGAAGAGCTGAGGCGACTTATCGTCACAGGTATCTCAGAACAGCTCGCCGCAAAAGCGGAAGATGAGACCGCCGCCGCAGCCACAGAGACCGCCGCCGCAGCCACAGAGACCGCCGCCGCAGCCACAGAGACCGCCGCCGCAGCCACAGAGACCGTTGAGGACCCTGGTCCGTCTCAAGCTGAGACTACTCAGACTGCTGCTGCGGCTGTAGATGAAGTAGATCTTGAGAATCTGTGGGGGGATGATCCGCCAGCAGGCGACGCAAGCCCTGCCAAACCTGGCCCTCCAGGTATCGATCCACCCGCTGGCTCACCACCTCCTCCAGGCATCGATCCGAACCTTAAGTTCGGCCTACATCCTGATGGTGTTTGGCGGGATGCAACTGGAGCTGTGTGGGACCCCATAAATTCTCACGCTAAAGGTGCTGACGGCAAACCGGCGTACGTTAAGAGCGGTAATTTCAAAGCCAAACGTAAGACAGCGGCCGCAGCTACTGAGCCTCCGAGTCCAGCAGAAGGTCTGCCAGCAGGGAGTATAGTAACAGGAGGTCAGGCAGCAGCCCCGGCAGCAGGCGCCGGAACGGTAGAGGAAACTGAAACCGATCTAATGGATGGCTGGGTCTAAACTTCAATGGCAGCAATCGTTTACATTCAAAGAGTGTCCCAATTTGGGGTAGGTGGCTACAAGGCCGTAGATGCAGCTACCTGCCCCACAGGGCAACTCAAATGTGTTTCTGCTGACGGTGAGACGTACTGTAAAAATATACCGTCATGGGGAATTGTTAAAAAGATTCGGGATAAGAGCTTCCTTTTAACTTGCTACCCCGAACTAAAAGTTTGCCCGAAAATTTGCCCTAAGATCTGTCTAACAGATAGTACCGATTCTAGTCTATTGTAAGGAAGGTAAATATGGTAACATCAAATTACACGGACGCCGATGAAGCTGCTATTGCGGCAACTATTGTCGACGCTTCTTGCGAATTGAACCATGGTCCAGCTACTGTCGCTTCAGACTACCCAGCTGTAGATGCATTTGTCATACCTATCGGCCGGCAACTCAGCGAAATGGAGTATGAGGAAGTCAGAAAACTTGTTATCCCCGTATGTAAAGATTGCGCTGAAAGTTTGAGCGGCGATGAATGGACTCTCATATACTGCTTGAAATGCAGCGGTAACCATTGGATCAATCGCGCTCTCGCCAGATTGAAGTATCGACATCACGTTCTATGGTTGAGCGGTTGTCCAGAATGTGGAGGTAAGTTCGGCGGTCTGTATTTCGCGGATCAAGCGATCCCAGCAGCCAAGGATTTTCCAAACGCTCCGAGCGAAGATCTCTAAACATTTAACTTAAAGACATACGTGAGGTATTAAAATGGGTGAAGAACGGAGATATTTAAAGTCGGAATTACTCTTTCAAATCGATAGATTAGTTGCCGATCCGGACGCTGAGCACGGTAAAAGAGTGGCTAATACTTACAAAATATTTACTAATGGCGAAATAAGTGGTTTCGATTTGCCGGGTGATGTTGGACTTAGTATAAACAATAATTTTAATATTTGCTCTCACAACAGAGAAACTTTTTTATCTTGAGTGGCTTCTACCGAGCGAGGTTTAAAAATTGTTGAAACTCTATAGGTATGTACAGTTAGCAGTTGCGATTCCAGGGCGTAAATATCTGCAAGCGTTTCGAGACGAACACGGAAAAATTACAGTGGCGAAGTATAGTCTGGTTGGAATAATTGATACTAACCTTCGAGACTTTAAAAGTTACGTGTACAAACTAGATAAAAGATCGATCCGGTATATGCGTCGAGTAAACGTAATTGAAAATAAATCTTGTGCCGTGTATTACAGCTTCGCAGGTAAAGGTTTACCTCCACGCCCTATAACATTGGATGATTGCTAAACATTTAACTTTGAGGATGTATATTATGATACCTGAATGTGACCCATACGATGGTCCGCCTGCTCCGAGCAAGGCACCGTTAAAAAACCTTGTCAAAAAGGTACGTAAAAGATTCGGTCGAAAAATCATTGCTTCAGATCTTGCCGGTCCAGATCACAAAGATCTTGGTTCGGTAGAAGCCACCATAAAAAAAGTAGGTCGAAGTGTGTCCAACATTATAGTTATATCCGACCTGCATTGCGGTTGTCAATTTGGATTGTGTGCGCCTAAGCCCCGGCTTGATGGTGGAGGATCGTATAATCTCAGCCCTTCCCAAAAGAAACTTTATGAGCTGTGGAACGAACATTTCTGGAATGGCTGGGTACCGAAAGTTACCCGGGGCGAACCTTACGCCATTGTTGTTAATGGTGACACGACGGACGGCCGGCACCATGGATCAACGACGCAGATCACACAGAATTTATCTGACCAGGCGAATATTGCTGAGCAACTCCTGGAGCCTTTAATGGAGAAGTGTGACGGTAACATGTACATTATCCGAGGGACCAGTGTGCATGTAGGGGAGGCAGCGGAGAACGAAGAGCGTCTCGCTAAACGGCTTGGCACGATCCAGGATGCAGAGGGTAACTATGCCCATAATGAGCTTTGGATAAAGATGGGTGACTGCCTCTCACACATCCTGCACCATATCGGAACCTCCGGATCGACCGCATATGAGCCGACCGCTCTGGCCCGAGAGCTGGGAGAAATGTTTGCTGAGGCTGGTCGTTGGAACCTTGAAGCGCCGAACGTCATCATCCGAAGCCACAGGCATAGACTGTCTGAGGTTACGTTACCTACAGCTGACGGTTATGGTATCTGCGTGACAACTCCTGCATGGCAGCTGAAGACTCCATTCGTCTGGAAGATTGCGGGTGGTAGAGTCTCGACCCCACAGTTTGGCGGCATCCTCATTCGCCAGGGTGACGAAGAGTTTTATGTGAGACATAAAGTATGGAACGCTAAGCGGTCCAGAACCGTGATCATCTAAGAGGTGATACCATGACTAAAGTATTGGTTACTCAGAAGGACGATATTGAGAAGATACTCTCTATAATTCACTCAGTACTCATGCCAAGTTTAATGGAAAGTGTACAGGAAGCAATTCAAACCAACTCCAATTTTATTTTAATTAAGATTGATTTAGATACCGTCTTGGAGTCTACTGTAGAGGTGATACCATGACTAAAGTACCAGTTATTCAGATGGAGGAGCTTGAAAAGCAGCTGGCAGATCTCGGGAAGATTAGGGTGGAGGGATTCTCTATTGCGGAGATGAGTGCGAACCTTGACATAAGTGAACCGCGCTGCCGCGTAAAGCTTAAAACGTTAATCACTGCGAGTAAAGTACGCTCCAATGGCACACGTCCCGGCACACGCATTGATGGCCGGGCATGTGCTACGCCCGTGTATCTCATGTTAGAGGAGAGTTCAAATGAACTATAAAAATATCGTAGTTGGGATTAACCGTAGATTTGCACCTATATTCGGATGGCCGGAAGACTTTATCCAAGCGATAGAAATAGAAAATGACGGCTTTATTTTACGTATAGGCTGGAGTGACGTACAATTTGACAGAGATGGTACGTGTGTTGGAGGCGGCACAGATCTGACTGGCCGTTGGAAAGTGAAGATCTCAGACGGTAACATTAAAAAATGCTGTTTAAATAACCATCAATGCGCTCTAACCCGAGAGGCAAGCTGGCAATGGTAAAGATAAATAAAAAGCTCCTGCCGGCAAATACGATCCTTGTCGGAGATATTTATATCCGAGAACTCAATACTGGATATGGCGGTACAATCAAGGATGCAACGTATCTGACGATTACGTTAGGGCCTACGCCACATAAGATTGTTGACAGTCCGGAGGAGTTCGAGACGGACGTAACTCTGCCGATAAAGCCTGGAACACCGCTACGGAAATTTGTTGAGGCCCTTGCAACCGTCCACTCTCAAAACACGGAGTTGTTCGCAGCTAAATCTTTAGCTACACATTAGCAGAGACTCTACGGACGGTAAGTTTTAATTCGGACGGTAAGTCTTAATACGGTTACAGTTACGTACATCAAAATGTAGCCAACTCACCTTAAGTTCGACACTACCAATAAGTTCGAAAGCCGGATCGGTCTCATTCAGTAAGATGTCGTGACGTACTTCGTCGGTGGTAACCGACCCAAAGAGCGAATCGGCTGCTCTTCCGAATGAGTGCTGACTGTACACACTATAGTAGGGGCTGCCCGGAATTCGTAACCCACTCCACTCTCTGACCCCGCCCCAAAACCAGTTGTTGACCGTCATTTTACCGTAGCGTGCTCGGAGTAAGTCGAGAGTGATCAACATCCTTTCATCCAGTAGCTCCCAGGCTTTGACACCTCGTGCCTCGAATACACTTCTCGGAACCAGTTCATGAAGTTCAAAATGTTTGCATTTGTACATATTAAAATCTCCAACCTACAATTAAGGGATAAGTTTTACTATAAAAGCCCATGCTCTTTCGCCATGTAATAGCAAAGCTAATCCAGAAATAAGAGCTAATTTTTTGATCCAACCTTCAAATTTCATGAAACGTACCTTCCCAGCTGTAATCGCACTCTGAATTTCTACGATGGCGATCACTCCTTTCCCCATCTGTTCAGCAGCAACCCTCATCTGTTCAGCAGAAGTTTTAATAGAGTTGGAATGGTTCAGTATCCGTTCATCAATAAGATCGAACCTTCCTTTTGTCTCTTCCATGAAGACTGCAATGGGGGTACAAGGACACTCCTCAGGTTTAGACGTCATTACTTTATTCATTACATTTTCCCTTTCCAGGCTTCAATACCTTTCTCTGCGGATCGGCCGACAACATACCCGCCTACACCTAACTTAAGTAACGCCCACATATCAGGCGGGATCTCCATTATTGGAGCCTCCGGCCAGAAAAGTCTCAGATAAGGGTAGACGATGTAGTTATTTGCGACGATTGCCCCGAATAAGGCCATTAGGCCTGGGCGCCAGTTACGCTGCAGCCAGGACCCGCCAGTGGCCTCAGCAATGATAATATTCTGCTGGGCGTTGATCTCCTCAGAGAATTTTGTCATATCCGAAGTAAGTAGGATAGTATTGAGCGTGCTTTTTAATTCGTTTGCTTTGTCCTTATCTTCGATCTTCTGATCAATAAGACCGAAGAGTCCGTCGAAAACTTTTCCAACTATAGGTATTGCGGCTAAGATAGACATGTTACACCTTTATGTAGTATAGGTTATATCCCAAACGTAGAATCCTTCGGACTCTGGATCATTGCGAAGCTCATAAACGTATTCGAGCCCGGTAGTAGGCGGATCTCCATCCTGGAGCACGCCGGAAGGAGTAGCGTTTGTCCCGCTTATATCTAATACGGGTGTCGCATGTGTGAATGCGGCTCGTCTAGTATAAATAGCTAGTAGGATAGCATCCACAGCTGCTTCGGAGAGACCGTTATTGAGAATAGAATAATCTGTTAGCGCAACAGCACTCGAAACACTTGGCCCAGCGGAAAAAGAGTTAGCATATAACCGTAGATCTATTAACGCACTCGGTATAACCCAGCTAGATAAGTCTCCAGAAAAAGAGTTAGAGTGTAAATACAGTCTTAACAACGCGCTCGGTAGAACCCAACTAGATAAATCTCCTTCAAAAGAGTTAGTGTATAATTGTAGAACAGTTAACTCACTCGGAAGAACCCAGCTAGACAAGTCGCCTGAGAAAGAGTTGAGACTCAACCGTAGATCTATTAACGCACTCGGTATAACCCAGCTAGATAAGTCTCCAGAAAAAGAGTTAGAGTGTAAATACAGTCTGAACAATGCGCTCGGTAAAACCCAGCTGGATAAGTCACCTTCAAAAGAGTTATCGTATAAATACAGATGTGTTAGATCACTCGGTAAAACCCAGCTGGATATGTCTCCAGAAAAGGAATTGAGATTCAACCGTAGATCCGTTAACATGCTTGGGAAAACCCAGTTGGATAAGTCACCTTCAAAAGAGTTAGAGTGTAAATATAGTATGGACAACGCGCTTGGTAGAACCCAACTGGATAAATCTCCTGTAAAATCATTATCTTGTAGGCGTAGATCCACCAGCATATAAGGTATAATCCAACCCGCTAAATCTTCAGATAAAGTGTTACCATTTAGAATTAGAGATGTCAACCCGGGCAACCCACCCCCTAGTGCAGCTAAATCTATCGCACCTATGAGATTGTTGCTGCTTAAATCAAGGGCTGAGACAACGCCATCACTTACAGTGACTCCATACCAAGATCCGATATCGTCCGAGGTTAACCAGTTGGTTTTATCGGTCCAGGTAGCTCCTCCGGACGCAGCGTAAAGTGCCTCCAAAGCGTCACGCTCAGCATTGCTAACGACACCGTTTTTATACGTGTTGTTTTTCACCCTGTTCCGAACACCGTCGAAATATTCAACCGGTTGTACGGGTTCAATAACACCATCTCGATATATTGCCATGAGAGTAACCCTGCTGTTAAGAGTTGACCTGATAGAGCACTTCCAGCCCGACAGTATCACCATCGTTATTGGCGTAAGCAAAAACGAGTTTATCGTCGCTGTTGAACAGCCGACGCTCTGCTTCACTTAACACCCAGATGTAATCCGTCAGTCCAGCCATTGCCTGAGTCTGAAGAACTACGTCGTAGGCCGAGCCGAGGCCGGAGTCGAGAGTGACGATGAAACTATCCTGTGTTGAAGCCGAGGAGAGATGTACCCGGACTTCCACCAGCTTGAAATCTTCCGTGGGAACCAGTGTAGCAACGATTGTTTCTGAACCCGCAAGGTTTTCCGCTACGTATGGAGCAACGATGTTGAAAGAATCCGTGGCTACCGAAATCAGCTTATGTACACCGTTATAATTAGTCGATCCGCTGAGATAGCCAATACTCCCTGCGGCCAAGCCATGGGCTGTTGCCGGGATAGTTACAACATTTACGTTGCCAAGTGCCTCGCTAATGCCGACATCCACTACGTCGTCATTGTCGAGCGTCGCGGTCAGAGCCACAGCAGCGCAACTGAAATTCATCGAGTGAAAAATATCTACGCTTTTGTTCCATGTTGAAGTGTGCATGAGTACGTCTCCTTAAATTATTGCCGGCACCCGGCGTGCAATTGATTTACATTAAGTTTTAATAATATACATTACGTTTGTGTTGACTGGTCGTGTTTCACTGGCTGTTCTAGGTGTTCCATTTGATCCGTCAGATGTTGGAGGTCCAGTGGTTGCAACAGCAATCAGAGAAGCCCCAGCCGATGCCCCCAAAGTCTCACTGCCGCCTCCAGCACCTATGATCGCAGTAGTCGGAGGAACAGGATTGTGGTAATGGCCTTGCATTGAATCTGCTTGCTTTGTACCTACGAAATCGCCATCTTGTCCATCACCTCTGTCTGTACGAGTTGCAGCATTCGGGTCAACGCCGGCCGCATGATCCCAACCCCTTAAAAAGCGGCCTCTATAATCAGGTAAATTAAAATGGGTGCCATCAACATTACCATATATAACTCCGATAACGTCAAATAGATCTGTGTATGTTGCTCGTAACATACTTGAACCGTCACACTCTAAGTAGCCGGCTGGCGCAGTCCCTGTAGACCAGATTTTTATTTCGCCTGGAAGAGTACTTAAAGCTGCTATAGCTGCAGTATTCGCGACAATCTCATCAAACTTAGCCTTCGACAGGACCCCAGCTCTAATGGTTGAAGCAGCGGCCAGGGTAGCGTTATCTCCATCTGAGGAGTTTACATCGACCGTAGTCTCAGTTGTGGTTCCCTCGGAAAGATTAGTTGATACGTTGGTAACTTTATTTGTGTTTGCTTCAATAGCTGCGATATGTGCGGCAGTGGCGTAACCTGTTTGAGCGTTTGTCGCCGCTCGATTACTTATCTCCTGGGTTGATAAACTCATGCCACCTGTGGTAGCGGAGGCATTCAACGTTATGGCGGCATGCCTGGCATCTGTATTCTCACTTATACCATCATGATCGTGGAGCGTCGTGTCTCCGGCATCCGTAAGATCTGCCCAGTTTGATGCGAATGTAGCCCGATTCGTGGCGTCGGAAGCAAGTAAATATTTCTCGTGATCGTCATCTATAAGACCGCCCATATTTCCATGGTCTGTAATAACACCACCACTGGCACCACCTGTCGGAAGAGGTCTTACATCTATCCATCGGTCGTCTCCCGCTGCTGGAAGTGTTGTATCTCCAGCCCTCAAAATAAGGCAGGCGCTTCTAGGATGAATTTCTAACCCTGGAGGTTTCGCTGGACAGCCGCCGACAGCCGCAGCAGCAACCGTATTATATTCTGCGGTCGGATAAATCCAATGTAGCGTATTACCAACAATGAAAAAATTTGACCTATAATACTTAGCAGGGTTCACAGCTTCTAAGCCCTGCCCACCGGCCTTGTCGGGATTATCCCACTGTGTGAAATCTACTTCTGCATTCGTGTCGCTTGCATATGTCGCACCATCATTATGGTACCATCGAACTAACGTAGGCCCATCGAGCGCGGATACTGTGTGTTTCTCATGCCCTTCAAGATAGTAAATACCTTGAGTAAGTGTAACATTGCCTGGGGTTCCGGGATCATCATCTGTCTTTGGACTAACAACTAATCCGTCCGTAATAACAGATGGGAATAGAGCAGCTAGTGCTTCACTCATACCCGATGTGCGATATTTAATTATATCATCTATAGAAATAGCGTAGATAATACCATTCTGACAGGATATCGTTGCGATCTCTATTTGATCTGGAATACTTGCCTGCGTGGTTCCGAGTGTCAATCCTGTTCCGGTTGTCCAGATGAGATAGTTTATAGCGTCATCGTCACAGGTCTGAGCGTCGGCTGCAGTTGTGTCAACTACCGTCGCATTCTGAACATCGAATATTTCCCCTACTGTCCAGCTTATATCCAAGCCGACATTACCAACTCCGTTGTCAACGGTTACAGTTATTGCATCCAGGACTCCGTGATTTATAGTATCGTCAAGAATCTCCTCTACTGTTTCGACTCCATCGTAAGGTACGTCAGCTGCAGTGATAAGAATCGAGGCTGAATCATCTCCATTATCTGTTACAGTCGTATCCGGAAACTTGATAGTATTGATATGATTCGATATGACAGAACCAGTCTCATCTCTTACGATTAACCCGACATCAGTAGGCAGCTCGTAGGCAAAATCTACAAGAGACTTGTTATCAGTGAAGCTGACAAACTTTTGACGGTAGCAATAAATGAGTGCAATTGGGTAGGCGACAGGTGCAGCAGACAACTCCCAAGCACCAGTAGAAGTATTAAACGTAGCTGTAACCGGGTCACCGGCTGCGTCTCGCGGCGGATACCTGTCGGGGACGTTATTCGCAGTAACCGTAGAAACCAGAATATCAACACCTTCGGGCCATGAATCAGCCACGAATTCCGCACTTGGCCCAATCTCGTCTGTCGCGACAAGTGTTCCTGACGTGCCTGAATCAATTTGCTTATACCACTGTGATCTAACATATACATTCTCCAATGCTGTGACTCTGGTAGTCTCGGTCAGATCGAAATTATCTAGGAATGGATTGTATTTAAAATCCATTATGCGTAGTCCAATGATAGGTAATTATCCCAAATCTGATCATACTCGCCTGCATTTGCAAGGCGTCCACTAATTAAATTATTACCTGAATATGTGAATTTCATTATCTTCCATGCTGGGGTAGATGTAGGTACACCTGTCGCAGCAAAACCCGCATATTCAAGATTGTCACTCACATCAAAAGCCATTTCAAATATATAGGGAAAATTCGGAGGTCCGAAGATTTGCCCGTTTCGTGTTTGAGCCATCCTTTATCTCCTTGGACGCACGACGCGCTTCTGGTTTTTCTTTCGAGTCTTGCGTGCTTTCTCGGTAGCGGCTTTACGTATTATCTTTCTACCAGCCTCGCTCTTTCGACCCCAGCGCCAGGTATATACAGATCCTATACCCGGAATAGACTCGATAGTCCGCAAACCTGTCTGATCACCGAACGCCACAATATCCTTAAACGCATTATCAATTAAGCGTGACGGAGGTAGGATCATCTCCTTCGCGGCTGTAAAAATCCCTTCGCGGCTTGCAGTCCTTGTAATATATCTGGAGAGGCCACCTAAGCGCCACAGGTTATCAACAAGAGTATCGGTCCATTTTATCTCGCGGCCAAGGAGTAGATCTTTCAACACGTCGGCGCCGGCATTAGCCGCGACGAAATAAAATGCCAGCCGCACAAGATTTTTCATCCCCTGGATCTTCGTCGCTTTGTCCGGAGATGCCAGTTTCTGAAATACTTCGTTGCGATAAACATCCATCTGTTTAATCGTAAAGGTTTTCAGCATATAAAATACATCCCAGTTGCCGGCAGTAAGTAAACCTTCCGGCACTTCGGATTCAGATATAGGTTGGAAATCCGACAATCTGTTCCAAACCAAAAAATGTATGTCTCGCGTTATAATATTATTCCGCAGATCTTCGATTACCTGGTCAACCTTACTTGGATCGTTGAACATTGGCTCCAGCTCAGACCTGAGCGCTGCAACATCATTGACGGCACGTTTACGATATTTATCATGCGCTACACCTAAGAGAGATTCTTTACCTGTAGTATCGATCTTTTCCAGGCCGGTAGCCTTGAATACCGCAGCCACAGCTGCACCTAAAGCTCCAGGATCTTCGAACTCTTGTGCCATACGTCTAATACCTACGTCCTCACGTGGAATACGTGATTTGTTAACTAACGCTCTTGCAGCTTTATCAGTAGTCGCTAATACTCCACCCTCATATAAGGCCCACGTAAGATCGCCTACCTGCGTGAGAGCTTTATCCAATCCACCCATTACATCAATATATGAGAGATTTTTATATGCGCGCATGATACCCGTGGCTCTTTTCGAGTGGAATCGAGCCATTAAAATCTTGCGGAGTTTAACCTCATCAGATGGATCTAATTTGTCTTCGATCAGCAGATCGTTTATGAATGCTCCTATATGCTCGGTAAAATCGTTCTGTGCTGCGAACTTGGCCAGGTAAGCCTTATACTTTATCGCGTCAGACTTGAGCGTTGCGGCACGTTCGTCGAGGCCTCGCTGCTCCGCTCGAAGAAGTTGTGTCTCTGCTGTACGTAATTTCGTGCGGACTTTTGCTACATGCGCCGGAATTTTACCGAAGAACTTTCGCTTTTCGATAGCCTCACGCATTGCATGGAGGTAGACTACCTGTGCTGAATCTGTATCCATATAGAACTCAGCCAATTCAGGAGGTATGACTTTTATCTTACGGGCTTTTGTAAACCCAGGCTCTGCCACCTCAATCGGCAGGCCGAGCAGTAAATTAGCTATGAGATCCGCTTTCACATCGGTATCCAGTTCGCCCACAGTGATATCCCGCGCTGCAGCATAGGCTTTCAACTTACGTGATATGCTGTCCCACTCCTTCATTTTATATACTTTCTGTAGAAAGCGGGATGGATGCTTAATAATACGAGCCCAATAGTTATCTAAGTACTCTACATCCAGACCAACATCCAACGCTTCTTTTCGCACCTTATTAAAAGTTTTGCGAAATTGGGCGTGCTCTTCAACCAAGCCGTACTTTTCGACCAGCTCCCTAATCTTGGCGCCGTCTGCATTAGTCCTAGCGGTGGACCAATCTTTATGGTCATCCTTCGACATACGCTTTGCAGCCAGTTTGAAGAGCGGTACCACTGTCTTAAGATCCGCAGCATAGTTTCTGGAGGTATCGAAACTTACTTCCCGTACTTTATATTTCAATGTAGGGCGGATATTTTTCAACCGTGTCGAGATAACACCTAGATATTTATCGGCCTTCTCTGCTACATTCGAGATAAACTCGTGGACGGTACGCAGAACTTTTTTCGGTACCGATATACTTACTTTGCGGTGCCCTTCGTAATCTACTTTTACTGGTGTGGTCGGTATATCTTTGACTGTACGAGGTACAGACTCGTCTTTAGTTTTAGGGCCTTCCTCAACGGGCTTCTGTGGTACAACTAGAGTTGTGGGCTCAGGCTTTTGCGGTATAGCTTTCGATACGACTTCGGCAGGCTTCGGGGGTACAACTTTAGTTGTAGGTTTCGCGGGAAGGGCTTTGACCACATCTACTCGATCTTGTACGGTCGTGGGACCGGTCTTCTGGACGGTAACACCTACCGGGACACCTTCACGTACACCACGTAAACCAGCTTTCTCTCTTGCGATCTTATCTGCGGCCATGGCCTTGTCTGCAGCTTTAAGGGTCTCAGCTATACCATAAGAAAACTGTGTAGGTAATGTGAATGTAGTGCCACCTTCCTCAAAATTAAGTAGGTTCGCTGCAAGATATTCCCTGGCGGCGACAACTGCTTGCTCAAGTTCTTCACGCGTATCTGCCTGGAGTGCAAACTCATCTCCACTTAAATGGTATGCGTCAGCTGCAGCGGTAGTTTGATTTAAAGCTGTGCCGGCAGACTTAACTAACGTGTCCCCAGCTTCATGGCTTATATTATCGTTAACCCATTTAAGGCTGTCCAGATCGATGAAAGCTTTGAACTTCTTTTCCGGTAGCGCTTTAAGGGCTCTCTGATTTCCAAGGCCTGTGATAGTATCTGTAAAGAAGAGTGACGCGACTGCTTCAGTGGATAACTTACGTACAGCTTCACGCATTGTAGTATTCTGGCGCCGCTCCTCAATATCTGCGGGTACTACCTGTCCAACCTCTGCCTCAGTAAATTGTCCTTGCGCTTTGGCAGCTTCAGCGGCCGCTACAGCAGCCGGACTCTGAGTTGACTCCTGTACCTGCTCCTCGATAGGAACTTCTTGCAGCGGGATAGCTGGAGCGGCTGTAGGCTCTACTCTCTGAAAATATTCTGTTACTGCCGGAGGAATAGCTTCCTGCGCCACCTCACGAGTCTGGACTGCAGGAGCGGTAGGCTCGACTGCTGTAGGTAAAAGTTCTTTAGCCGGGGCAGTACCAGTACGTTCCGCAACATGCTGCTCTAACTCTGTAACAGCTTTCTGTAACTGCTTATCACCTGATCGAAGCTTGGCCGTTTTCCTGACATTGACTAAGAGTTGTTCAAGATCTCCTGTAGCTAATGTTTCATACCCCTTCTCAGCAACAGCTTTTTTAATTATCTGTGCATCCTTCCGGGCATTACTATTTTTATAGATCGACTGACCACCTACAGTTGCACCACCCATAATTGTAGTGAGTAAGAATGTCTGAGGGAAAGTTTCTTTAAACGCTTCAGCGTAAGTACCCGGGTCATCCCAACCTGCTGGAGCACCTTCATCCAAACCGGCAGCGATACGTACATTCTTCTGACCGATATATGTGGCCATTTCAGTGGCTTCTTCCTCACCATAAAATGCTGCAAGTTTGGATGTGATGCGTATAGCAGCGGGACGACCAGCGATCTTCACTAACTTATCGAATACTATACCTAAACCTGTAGCCTGGCCAATCGCTTCAGGGATAGCTTCCCATAAACCGAGTTTCCGAGCAGTATTGGCGAAGTCTTTTTTGAATGCTTTCTCTTCGGCTGCGGTTATCGGCCGGCCGAACTTCGTCTGAGACTCCTCATTCTTGAGTGTCAGATATTCTTTCATTACCTCATAACCGGTCATCTGATATGCAGCTGTGCCGGCCATTGCGGTACCTGCAGCCCAACCAGCGAACGGATTCTTTGTAATAGCAGCTACGCCCACACCTGTCACAATACCTGCAGCAGCAGCCGTTAGGGAATGGGCCAAACTTGACGGCAGGGTAACGACATCTTCCATGTCAATACCAGGGAGCCACTTAACTTTACCGTACTTCTCAGAGGCAGCTGCGATAGCTTTGGCTGCTTCCGCTTTCGACTTAGAAACCAGTGAATCTCCGAAATCTTTATCTACAACACTAGCACCTTCATATCCTTGTAGTGCAGAGGCTATACTTGCAGCTGTGGCTTTTGGAAGCCTTTTAAATCCTGTAACGAGTTCCTTCAATCCAGCTTTAACATTAAACTGTTTAGCATAGTCCTGCCGCTCAAGTCGTGTAGGCTCACGAAACTCGCCTGTCTGAGGTGTCGGATCAAAGGCTGCAGCTTGGAATACTCGTTCAGTAGGCTCTGGACCATATTGAAATGGTAGCTGTGTAACAGGGCGCTGACGCATAAAATCGGGCTCATCAAACTCAGTAGGGCGTACAGGAGTTTCCTGTACTGGAGCCTTATCGTATGTAAAAGATCCAGGCGCAGCGAAAGCCTCTTCAAGCTCCGCACTCCTATCGTAGGATGAGGTTTTTAGACCGCTAAGCAGCTCAAACTGTGAGACGGCTCCAGGTACTTCTTCTGGCGAGACATCTCTATATTTTAATGTGATAGGCACAGATTATTCTCCGGCTTGTATTTCAACAACTCTACCTTCAGCATTTAACATCCACCAGCGACCCTCAATTTTTTGTGCGTTTGGATGTTGTTCCCGTACAGCAATGTCGAACTCAGAATCTTCGAGTACTGACTCCTTGACAGGTACAGCAGGTTCTTCAAGTGCAGTGGGTGCCTCCTCAGCTTCGATGTACTGGTAATCAGAGCCCTTGAAACCTGCCCCTGTAGCAACTATCTCTCGGACGATTGGTAGACCAGTTGCTTCACGCATACGATTCCAGTCGCGGAGATCTGCTGCTTGAATTTGAGAACCTAGTTCATATATTTCAGGATCGAAAAGGTCCTCTTCAAATCTAACGATAGCCAGGATATTTGCACGAGTAGGAATTTTAGGTTTCGGCAACCCGCGCTTTTTAGCTTGTTCTTGCATGAACTTTGAAGCTTTCTGCAGGCGATCTTCTCGCTCATCTGCACGAAGCAGATTAATCTCTGCGCGCTCTTCCTGCCGAACGGCTCTCTTTTCAATTACCTCAGCTTTTTCAGCAAGACGTGTAGCCTTAAGTTGTGTTTGAACTTCTTTACGTCTTGCAATAACTCGTCCTTCAGCTACTTTCTGCTCAGCTACATCATTGTCAAATCGAGACATCAAATTATTATACGTAGCGATCTGTGTCTCGCGTTTACTTACTACTTCATTATAGATCAGACTGCGGTACGCTTTAACCGTAGCATCCCAAAACTTTTTGTCTTCTGGTTCGAGCTTATCTCGATCACCCCAGTAGATACGCCTACTAAACACGTGCTGAAACAGTGGCCGCAAATCTGCAGATTGTCGCTCCACCTCTTGTACTGGATCTATTGCAAAAGGGTTACCGCCAAGAGACTCGAATGCATTACGCACAAATTCTTCACGTTTCGGGAACTGTTTTACAGGTTGCGTCAAATCTGGCCTGTCAGGTATAGCAACGGCAACTCTAGCTTCTTGCTCCTCCTGAGTTGGCGGGGGGACAAAAGTAAAGTCAGCATCCGAACCTCCTCCAACCTTACCAGGTAAATTAGTGAATTTTTGTGGTGAAGGTCTTGGAGGAGTCACATCCGGTACTGGTGTTCTTGGAGGTGCATTTAAAATTTCGTCGGCCATAGTGAAAATCTCCTATGCTAATTCCCATACTTATTTCTAGTACGATATTGTCTTAGATCTACCTAAAGGATATTGAGCACGTTCTTTAAGTGCTGCGGCATTCAAAGTTGCTTGCTCTGGAGACACCGGGCCTGGTCCCGAAGTAATTGTCTCCGTACCTGTTTTAAGATACAGATCCCAAGCTCTCTGATACGCAGCTTGTGCAGTCTGCTGATCAGCGGCGAATTGTGTCTTTGCAACATCCGCCTCTCTGGCGAATTTCTCGCCTACGGTTGCCCGCGCTTCGCGCCTCGCTCCAGTGCCAATACTCTCCAGTCCGGCGCCGAAGCCGGCGAGAGCGTCACGAATTGTCATCCGTCGTACATTAGGATTCCCAAAACGTTGAGTCTGCACCTCTTGCAGTGACCGCCGCAATTTACGTATGCTCGGAGCTTGCAGTCTCTGCGTCTCGGATGATACTGCACGTTCGTCGAATTCTGGAGCGTCAAATGTGGGCCTTTCAAAAGTAGGAGCCGGACCTGAGGGTGTGAAAGTTCTCGTAGCTGTAGATGAGTCCGCTGCAGAACTCGAACCGGGAGATACCTCACTACTGAAAGTCGAAGTCTGCCGGTTCTGTCCCATCCCGCCTATAGGTGGGAGTGTGGTGGGGGTCCTCCGTGGAATTTGCTGTTTAGGTAGTGATCTTATGTCAGCCATACTCTACTCCTTACCAATATTTTTTAGGACAATTTAAAATTTTGTAGTATGTTCGATGTTTCATTCTGCAGCCACATGCCTTGCATGTTTTATTTGGAGTGAGTTGGTCACATGTACGACAAATCTCGCGTCTCTGCAAACGAGAGTTTTTAGTTGCACGTAGTTCCTCAATACTGAAATCGGGCTCTGTATTATTCGCCTTGGATTTAATCAACTCTGTATAATCCACTATAGATATATCTGTATGGTATACATATCCGCACTTACAGACAAAATCTGTTTCATATTCATCTGAAATAGATTCACGTACTTTTAACAGCATCTCACAGTTAGGGCATTTTGGAGTGTGTGCATCGAATTTCTGTTGCTCCACAGCACGTTCTTGCTTCTGCTGTTTTAGAATAGCTGAGAGTTTATCTGAATCTATTACATATATCTGCATGTATTTCTTGAATTGACTCAAGGGGATAGCTTTCAACTCTAAATGTTTTAAAAGCGTCATGCACTCCTGCAGCAATTTGAAATTGAAGCCGCACAATAAATCTTCTATGATTACTTTACTGTCTCCCATTCTATAGCCTTTTTAACAGGCGCACCCCCACTCATATTTAATTCTATTTGTAACGCAGAAATATACGAGAAGACTGCCATTAGTACACAGTTTTGGGGCGCATTCAGTATCTTGGTTGAATGTTGTATGCATCTCAGCGCAATGTTCGATCAAACAATTAAATCCGCACCCCAGGTTAAGAGTGTATCCTGCACATGTGACAAGATTATTGCATGCAGCAGTAGCTCCCCCACAAGTGGAAAAACCGACAGGAGTTAAATAATCCTCTTCTACTTTATATTTACCTTCCACTTTAGTATATCTAGTAGTTGCAGGGGGTGGACCTCCGGTCTTTCCTTCTGGCTCCATTCCACAGGCTTCATCTCCATCTCGGAAGCTTTCTATTGGACACCAGTCTCCTACGGTTATGCATCGAACATACCCAATAGCCTCCTCCCCACAAAAATCGGTAACGGTAATCGTAGCTGATCCACATGCGGTATCATCTGCATTTAAAGTATTTAATTCATCGTCTGTCATCTCAGCGTCTAGAGTGAATCCTGTACCGCTAACAGACCAGCTATAAGGTCCTATACCTCCAGTTATCGCAACAGTTACGAAATCTTCCCGTACGACTGTATCGGCACTCGTGTCATCATCCCACGATATTGCAATTTCGGGAGGGCATTCGCCACACTCTGCAGCTTCAGTATATGTTTTCTTACAGCTATTCGCTGCGAGATCCCTTACACTCGGACAAGCTTCGAAGAGTGGTTGCTGTACTTGCCAAATTATTTCGACGCCATCGGATGAAGGGGAGACACTTTTATAGATCTTTCGTACTTCTCCGAATCCATTTAAAGTGCCTTCATGATCAAAGATAAATTCAATGCTACTTGCAACAAGCGATAAAGCTACGTGAAGCCAAATATAAACATAGCAATCATCGTCAGTATACATTCCAGAATGGTTCTTACGGCAGACATCCCAGCATTCAGTCAAACCTTTAGTTGGAGGTCGGTATGGATCATAACCTCCAGTAACATCTCCGACAGGTGGAGAGTAAAAATGCTCCATCTCTGGAAACTCGTCTTCATAATAAGGTTTTTTATATTCTGAATGTTTATCTTGCCATCGCGAGCCGGCGACTTTTTCAGTCTCTCTACTTATAAGTTCTCGGTAAGTATTAGATCGACCTCCACCACGGAGATAACCTTTCCAGCCGGGAGCATCTTTGCCGCCTTTCATTTCAGGGCGGCGACCATAGTCTCGATTAATTGCGTTTGGTTTCTTTATCGGTGACATGCGGAAAATCCGGTTTTTTCCAGAATCCTTGACGATTCAATGCTGGTTCGTCAGCAATTTTTGCAACGTCGAAAAACTTCTCTTTCCAATTTACACCCTTCCTTCTGGTTAGCGGTCTTCCCATAGATCTACTCCTAATCCTACATCATATAGAAACATGCCTTGACTTACGGTAGCATTCTGGATCTTAAGTGCGATATGCTGATTTGTAATATTCACATTCTCTCGGTGTCTCCGGATTATTTCGTTCGTAACTTCTGCAGTCATCGTCAAAGTTAATGTAGATCCTTCTAATTCATTCTGAGTTAAAGTGACAGTAGCATCTCCAGCGGCCTGCACTTTCATTCGAATCATTAATTCGTTCAGATTGATATAGAAACCATCATTTGAAATCTCCATAATAAGATGGCCGTCAATCGCAGCAGCTACATCATTAGTACCTGTATTAAGACGGTAAACTATTCCATCGTTAACTCCGCCGCCCACCTGAATTATCGGTATGTTTCCTGATTGAGCTTCAACTTCAGTCATGCAGGATAACTCCTGGGCGAGTATATCGAAATACCAGACTTTATCTGTAAGATCGAAGACAGGAAAAATGTTCGGCACTGTGGCAGATGATCCACTCACAAGACCTATACGTAATACGTTATAGGCAGAATCATATTTTAACCACATCTGATTCTCATATCCGCGACGGATACATTCGGCTTTTGTCGGATCAAAATAGTTTTGAATGTCGTCAGATATAACTGATATTGTTCTACCGTCTGAAGCGCACACACCGTAGCGGCTCAGGAAAAACGCGAGAGTTTTGATCGACTCATCGGTAGCAGTAGCTGTAAGTACTCCATCCACAACTTCTACGGTCTTATCACTGAATGTTCCCAGTCTGGATGAGAGCAAGAGTTTACCGAAATTTACAGGTGTATAACCTTCAAAGAGTGTGAGACATCCACCCTCCACACCTTTCTCTTCCTGCCACACCATAAGTTCATTGTGAAACTTACGCATAGCTACAATTTGATTCGTTCGACCATCTCCAGCTTTAAGTATTCCATAGTCGCTACCGTTCAATACCAGCGGTTCAGCAGCTCGGGTGACATAGAGATATTCACCCCACTTGTCAAAAGCATACATCCCGCGCTCTTTCCAGACTGTACTACATACTCCATTGCCAAGTTCCGAAATGCTGAAGTACGGCATATATTGAATACTCACCACCATATCCGCAGCAGTAGTAGCACTTAGTGTCAGTTCGTACCAATATGCATAGTATTGAGAACTATTAAACTGCAGTGGTTGTATAGCAGCCTGCCGGCCGAAAGTCATAAAGCCGGAATTACTGAGGCCACTGGTACTATCATTGACGGTACCGACTGAGACCATGGCTGTGCCGTTCCAGTATTTTATATCTGTAATAGTTGTTCCGGTAGCATTCGGCGTTGCACCTACATCAGTGTAAAATCCTACAGCTGGATCAGCGCAGGATATCATGATCTTCTTTCCGTTCGTTACAGCGTTCAAATCGACCGCTCCTGAGCCGAAAACAGAATAGGTACTTGTACCTTCAACTTGAACTTCTATCGCTTCAGTGAGCACTCCGTCCCATACGTTAACGATATCTTGCCAGTTAGAACTAAAAGTAATTCCGGAGATTTCAACCTCAGCATCTAAAACATCTGATACTATCAGTCGACACCAGAAGCCATTAGTCCCATATAAATACTTCGGTATGATGTCTGTAGGTTCAGTGAATGTAATAGTGCCGGTCTGGTTTAATGTCTTGGTTGAGGTAGCGGTATCTAAAGTACTGTCGGATTGTCCGCTATAATTTGTCCAGGCGCCGTTCCAATACTGCAGCGTAGTCGCAGCTACATTACCGTTGCCGGCGGGAATAGTGAAAGTCAGGGAACTTGGAGAAACTGGTGTCTTGATAAACACACAGTCAAAAGCAGCTAGGTCATCAAGAGCGTCGAGTATGGCAACAGTTGAGGCCTGACCATCTGATACCTGCTCAGAATAGTCTTCTCCAAGCTCAGGTATATCCGGTATCGCAGCAGCGCCTTTATATACAATACAGCCTTCAACATAACTTGAAGTACCACCATAGATTTGATGTTGATCGACGCCATTAGAGTGGATTAATTTATCGTCAAGACTATTCCAAGATGCTGGAACCTGACCGGCGCTACCGGAAAAAACCTCGGTGCCGAAAACTCCAGTCGTAACAGTCGGTGGCTCGTTCGTTGCTTCGAGAATATCTCCATCACTCATCTGAGCATAGAAATGTTGTTCGCTTACACGCTGTTTATTGAACTGATACAGCGTCATAACTTGATTCGTATCGTCTGCGGTAGAGTGAAGTTTGATTTGCCCGGCACGTTTCTCAAATCCGGGATGTTGTGGGCGCATATTCTGCACCATTGAGTACGCGCCAAGTGGCAGTAAAGCCTTCGGCCGAGAAGTTATAGCTCCCCCGCGAAGTTTTACGGCTTTTGTATCTCCTACTCTTTTATATGCCATACCTATGCATCCACAATTATGCCACCAATACGCGGCATTGAAGATGAGAAGTCAGTATAGATGTCTTCTACCGGTATATCATTCGCTGCGCCACAATAAGACTGCAAGGTAGATAGAAACTCCTCATCCCAAAGGGTCTTCTGGGCCGCAGAAACCTTTTTAACGTTCGGAGGGAACTCAGCATTGAGAAGCATAATTGCTCTGGGAGCAATGAAATCATGAAACTCCTCTGGAAGCTCACTTACTGTCCCGTAATAGTCATCCTCGGCAGCTGTTTCGGTTATTGTCGCTACCCGAGTCGTAGCGTAATCCGTGATCGTATCAACCCAGTCCTTAGTTTCGTTCTCCAGGGTGACGCCATTGTAATAATCTGGAAGCTTTCTGGATGACGTGGCAAGGGTGATGCTTAAATCACCCCCTGCCTTTGCCTGTCCAGTTGTGAGTTCTCGGCACTTCTTAAGGTACCAGAGAGTGTAAGTATCAGTGATGCCATCTTTATCTACCACCAGAGTATTTCCCTGGCGATAATAGTGTCGCGATGATCCCGTTGAGCCAGTGCGTTTAAGATCGTCGACATCTATTGGATAGACTTTATTGCCATTAGCATCCCGAAACTGCAGCAGTATGCTGAAATCTGCCGGTAATGTAAAAACGGAATCTACACCTGTCAAAGCGGCGGAAGCTAAAAATAAATTTTGCTTCCGTTTAAAAACTTTGGTGTAAATATACCGCTGAGCATCATTGATCTTTCGAAGTAAGTACTCATTCTGAAACTTCCCGGATGTATCAGTACCGTTCAGTTTAGCTAATGAATACTCATTCAGACCATATCTGACACTTTTCAAAACTTCTCGGCAATTAAGATAGGTGCTCATGTAGCTCCTTGACTATAAGACAAGTTCCTTATTATAGAATTCCGCATATTTCGTGCGAAGCTCAGACTGGTTCGCCTCCGGCCAGGCGCCTATCAATTCCTTATTCTTCTTTACCCAACCTTCAAAAGTGCCTTTGCCTTGTCGGATATACTTCATCCGATTGGTTGCAATTTCTTTCTCATCATCGGTTTCTTCTTCAGGTACTTCTGTTCCAGCTTCCTGAGCTTCCACCAATCTTTGGACCATGTTCGTCAAGTCCTTGATCTGCTTTCCTTGCTCGTCGCGTTCCGCACGCAGAGAGGCCAGCTCTTCGTGCTCCGTGTCTTTGATGTTGTACGGTTCGATTATACCGATTCCCAGTTCCGTAGAATACTCGCGGATCTGATCAGGGACTTCCATATACGGCATATTCTGCTGGCGCCGGGCCTCGTTCATCTGGTTATAAACCATGACTTGTTTCTTCTTGAAAGAAAGATTACGTTTTTTACCTTCGGCGGCAACCTTCTCTTCATCATCACCGAACTCAAGCGGGGATAGACCTCTTGCGCCTAACTCATTAAGGATGTGTCTTGCGCGCGGATCGTCCATCTTTAACTTCATGTCAGGTTTAATACGTACCGTTTCTCCGATATACTGGGCATCAAATGTTTCATTTGTGGGGTTGAAAACTACTGTACTCATAACTGCTCCTCCATAAGATTATATTGATATTCAATACAGGCTTATGCAACAATGATTATAGGTTATACAACACAGGTTAGAAAACTTTTCCTCTTGCTTTGGTAGGTATTTGGCGAAATGGTCTAACAGCTTTGCCACCTCGTCCATGGATTCGGCCTGTTGCTCGCATCAACTGGATTTTATCGTCCTTGGTCCAGTCTCTGATATTTTCCCTGCGTTTTTTAATTGCTTGGAGTTCCAACTCCTCTGAACGTTTTGCACTTTTGTTCAATCTGGATTCCATACTCTCTCGTGCCAGATCGCCTTCCTGCAGCGTAATAATATCTCGCTGGTCGGGTGCTCTGAAACCACCACTTAATGTATCTCTCACGGCCAGGATAGGTGCTGGGGGTCCTACAGCTCGATCATAAGTTATAACAAAACATTCTATATCTCGATTGAACATGCACCCAAGTTTTGGGTCCAAACTATGCAACCGGTTTATAAAACTACGGTCAGGTCTCGGCATCTTTTACTCCTTACATGTACAAGATTTACCTGTCTTTGGACATTTGGTCCCTTTCTTTTTGCACATATTGACATCCTTTAAATTACCCGCTGACTCCCTTCATCGTGTAGAGTGGGGAGTCAGTAGGTAGGATTTTAAATTTACTATTTTTCTCAGAACTATCCTGGTTAGTTAACCCTGGAAATCGGTATCTGAACCGAAATTACCGCCAGTGGTAAGTGTACCGCCATATCCAGCGGTGAGTTCCGATGTGGTGGTAGTAGTAAAGTTTCCACCACAATGGGTTGAACTTCCAACAGCACCATCCAATGGATAATCACAAGTATCAGCCCGGTCACTGGTATCATCCATAAACCAGTTGCCTGGACCAAGTTGCAAGTTATGGGCGTTAAGGTTGTCTACCCCTATTGGTGTCCCAACAAACCTGCAGTTCCTTACAACAGGATTCACAGGGTTGATAACTCCGTTAGTCTTGTGCCGAATACCAAATTCCTTACAGGATGTTGAAAAGAAACAGCCATCAGCAAGGAAACCGTCAGCACCATAATCAAGGATGCCACCAAGTTGTCCATCAGCAACATCGCGGACAAAACTTACATTGATGAATGCATTACCATAAGTTGTTCCGCCTGCTCCGGTAGTTCCGTTCTGGATACCGGCATAAAGTGGGTCACTGGTGTAAACTCCAAGATTTTCAATCGTACAGTTACTGCCTCGCAGCGTTAACGCAGGTCCACCAGCAGTACCGCTGAAGGTTCCAGCTACCGGTACACCGTAAAGAACTGTTGAGTCATGGTATCCTGAAGCAGTAGCCAGAATATGTACGTCGCTCGCGGTAAGGGTTATAGGTAATTCAGCATACCAACCCTCACTAATAAGGATCAGGCGATTTCGACCACCCCCCGCGATATTCGCTGAATTTGTATAGTCAGCATTTACCTGGGTGACGGCTTCAGTGAGTGTTAAATAAGCTTTCGCCAAGGTCGTGCCGTCGCCAGATGCTCCAATATTCCTATCAACATAATACTTTTTTGGTTTACTGGTCAGGCCGGAAATTTTCGAGGCCTGGATCTGCGCGTCCGGATCAATATTTCGATCTTTAATCATGAGTGTTCTCCTTTAAAAGAATAGTTTTCCCCTGCTCATTACAGGATACTGAAGAGTGGGGCAGCGATTAAGCCACCCCACAGATTAGTGGTTTGTTAAATACTTTCAGTCTTCGTCAAATCGTACCCGTAATGCCTAGTACAAGCTAGGTTCTACAAGGTCCTTCAGTACAGTCAAACCGCTACGACTCTCACAACCTAGATTCGTATACAGCCGGAGGAACTGGTCCCACTCATCGTAGCCGGAACGCTGATGCATCTGCTGATCCAGGTCACCCCAGCCAAGTGGAAGCAGTTCGTACTTCTTGATAACATCCTGAGGCTCGAAATACATCTTATTTGGCTGACATTTAGGATCGATGATGATCTCAACAGAGCCATCACCACCAGCGAAGGTAAGAGTTTCGTACCCACCCTTCAACTGCTGAGGGGCGAAGCGGACATCATTGACCAACAGGTTAGCATACTTCCGTCTCTGACCGAGGCCCATACGGATGGTGCTGATCCTACGACCAGAATTGACTCTGGAAACGTCGACTGCCTGAAGCATCAGGTTAAGGGATAGTTCCCGATTAACCGAACTGTTACCTAAAACATTGGCTTTCCATTTCGGGTTAGCGGAAACGAGGATATTCTCAAACGTTGCTACGTTGGTGCCATCATCGTACATGGACTCAAGACCGGTCAACTCGTATGAGGTATTAGACGTTGAATGAACGGCCGCGCGAGCACCACTTCGGACCATAAAGGACCCGTCCGGGATGGCATTAGCAGCGATAGTATATCCGGCCATTGTAGAGTTTGGATGGTTGGTTTTATACGCACCATCATTTTTTTCAAACGTTACGATCTTCGTAGCAGGATCTATATGAAGAATCCTGGAGGCTACACTACTCTGATCGACAGCGGTACCATCATAATGATCAACTACCATACCAGGCTCCATGTACTGGACACCACGATCATTATTATACACACCAGTCCAGGTAGCTGTGATATCCAAAGTAGCGGATGCTGCTGATAGCGTACCGAGCAGGCCATAACCGTCGCCCCAAGCCTGACGATTCAAATCATTGACGAGGCCTTCGTAGATATCTGTCACAGAGTCGGACAGTGTTTCAACGAATGCGGCAGTATTGCCTTTGGATGCTTCGATGGACGGACCGGTCAGGCGGAGAGCACCATAGATATACTTTGGTGTGATCTTACCTTTGTCGAATTTTCCGACCAGGGGATCAGGTAACTTCTGGGACTCTCCACGAGCACCAATACCTTGGGCACGAGCATACCGAATACCGAATTCATATCCGAGACCGGCAGGTTTACGATCAGATTTTGGGAACATGTTGTAAGTCATCTGCTCGTCTTGAAACTGATTGGTCAAACCTTCGCCATAAACACTCTTCAGTGTATCAGTGATTGAGGTTAGATCATTATAATCAATAGGATCAGCCATGGTTCATTACTCCTTTATTGTTTTCGCAGAGCCGTCAATTTTTCGAGAAATGCTTTCTTGGCATCTGCAAGATTTTTGATTGGTTTTTGTGCATTTGTAACAACATCACCGCCACCGTCAGGGGCAGGGGTAATTGGTACAGCTGGATCAGCCGGCTTAATTTTCCCAGCGATATATCGAGCGACAACTGCTTGTTCAAACGCAGTTATCTTTCCAATCATGCTGAGGGCCGTCTGATTGAAAGCTTGCTTATTAGACATATCCACATCCAACATTGGATTGTCTGCACCGAGAAGTAACCCAGCAAATTTCCGATACTCTTCCGGGACTTCTTGCTGCAGTATTACCGTTGAGATGTCAGTATTAAACTGCTTTACCTGAGTCTCAGTTTCTGTAGCCTGAGTAAACTTAGATTTGTCAGCCTCGTACTTCGTTGTCAACGCAGTCTTCTCTAGTTCTAAACGAGCAATTGTCTGCTCTGGAGTTTCTCCCTCCAGAAGTTTAGTGCGTTCTTGCTCAGCCCAGCGCCTCTCATACTCTGTGAGAGTAGAAGCTTGCTCCATGACCTGTGTAATGTCCGCACCTGAAAGAACTTCTTCCAAGTTCGAACCACGATCTACGGCTTCGATCAAATCTTCTACTGATGCAAACCCTTTGTCTGCAAGAATATCCGTGAGTTGCTTCTCGGCTGCGCGTGCTGCCTTCCACTTAGGGTCCTGATCATACGGCGGTATAACTGGTGCTGGTGCTGCTGCTGGGCCAGCGGGGGGATCGTCTCCAGCAGCTCCGGCGGAGGGGTCCGGAGTAATGCCTCCATTTGGATCTACCACTGCTGCAGGATCGACCACTGGAGGGTCAACTACTGCTGCGGGGATAGCGGGTGTCGTATTTGGATCAGGTACTACAGGTACTACTGGTACTACAGTTCCGTCAATTACGGGATCAGCCATGATACTCTCCTCTCTTTAACGCTGCGATAATACTGTATATTATCGTAACATTTTAAGATTTATTTTTCACTCTCATTACTCGGGCTTTCTGCTTCGAGAGCATGTCTTGTACGTTTTTCAATTTTTAATTCTTTGGAATCACTATTCCATACCATGCTATCGTAAGTTTCGCAAAACTTATCTGGAGAAACTTTGTGAGTTCCTACCATTAAATTCTCTCTTCGTGGCATATTTACCTTATATGGTTGTCATCCCTGTTGTCGATTGCAGTGCTCCAGCTAAAGCCTCTCTGGCTTCAGCAGCTACATCTGAAGGATTGGCCTCAAGATCAACCTGCCCTTGCGATTCTGGAGTAACTTCAGCTTCAGCTTCAGCTTCAGTTTTCTGCTTTTGTTTTTGTACTGCCGTAGCTGCTTGCTGTTTAGCAATTGCCTCATCCATCGCAAACTGGTGCGCTTGAATATGATTCAATAGTATAGTTCGAAATTCTTCTTTGAGCGTTAAAAACTCTTCGCTCAGTACAAATTTTATATGCGTATTTATATGTACGAGATGATTATCAAATTGAAAGAGTGGATCATCGATAAGTACTTCGGGATCTGCCGCAGTATCTTCAATCTGCTCGCCAGTAGTTGGATCTTCATCTAAAGGTGGAGCCACGACAAAAATTTGATCGTGCATCCCCTGTAGAATATATGAGTGCTCTCGTTCAGCTCTTTCTACATGAACGTTATTCTGATGTGCTATGGTACCCAAACCTAAACGTCGCATTATATCTTGCTGTAGATCCGGATCTGCATTGATATCTCCGAAAAAACCTGTTTCGAGCAATCGAATAATACTTTGAGTTTTGCCGGCATGTGTAGAGGATATCCCAGAACTGAGTTCAAGTCGAACATCCGTATTGTTTTTAAGTTTTGAACCTTTGAAAGCGATAATCCTTACGTCAGATCCTTTGCCTGCTACCTTTATAAGCTGCTCTTTTGTGGCAAGTTCTTTCGCCAGTACGAGACGTTTACGATATGTACGTTTCAAACTACGGTAGAATCGTAAGATATCCGGCACATGTCCTTGTTCTGCAGCTTCTCGCAAGATATCCACAAGAATTCCAGAAGCGTTACCTGAAGGTGACTGACCTCTTAATACATGCTTCGGATCTCCAGCTGCGTCCTGAGCTACTTCCCTGTGATTAGTTCGCTCAATTAAAAGCTGATTCGGTAAAGGCTTGCCCTGATAAATTTTAGGTGCAATCCCTCCAGATAGTAAAGCATCATATTCCAGTGCGAGGAATGACTGACCGTCCTGGTTGAGCTTACGTATCTCCATATCTTTCGTCGTGATAACTGTTGGCCGGCCGAGACCTTTACGGTTCATCTCTAAGGCCTGGTCGATCTGATTGATAGCATTCTGAGGTGATATCAAATCATCAACACCAGCTTCTGACCAATATCTACCCGGGACGTGGTGATAATGAAAATCAGTTAGAGTATAATCCCAATACTCGCCTTCCATCGGGATCGGTAATCTATCATAGTCTTTAATTACGCTACCGCCAGCATACAGAGCATATCGACCATTTGGATACTCTTTGGTCGGTTTAAACTCTAGCTCGTATAGTAAGGCCAGATCTTCATCTTTAAAATCTGCAATCTGTGTCGTCAGACCTCCACCTTTCCATGGCGATACTGTACCAACGATGTGCATTAACTTACGTTGATAGTTGACACTAGAGTCAATTCCCTGAGGAGAAATTTTGACTTTAAAGGTATCTTCAAGCCACTCTCTTGACTGCAGAGATTTCACTCCAACAAAACGTTTGTCTCGAAGCGTATCCCCATGACTATCCACGATAACATTAAAGGGTATCATGCAGCGGGTACGTTCGATAGAATTCTGCAGGACCTTCCCGACATTGTCGAATGCCCACTCACCTTTACTTTTATTAGGTAGTGTACGCAAAAAACCTGTACCGGCAAGTATCATCCATATTGCTACCTTCTCCCTCTCATCCAGGAAGGCATCGTCATCGGCACTGTCGGCCCAGTTAAGATATCTTTCGGCCAGGACTGCTGCATCCTTATCTTCAACATCGTTCGAATTAGGCCATATACGGACAGCGTAGTCCTTATTTAAAATCAGAGACTTGGTGGACCTCACATAGTCTTTGATAATATTCGAAACCGGTGTCGGTATATTTGGTTGGTACTGGTAACGCCTCTGAAAAACGCCTGAATTCGTAAGCCACTCAATCCACTGCTCTCCCATGTAGTATAGGATATTGCGAAACCAGGTCCGCTCCAGCATAGTACGTGTTGGATCTACGTTCGGGCCGAATACTGCCTGGAACAGTGGCTCTAAAGGTGCGTTTTTACGGGCTGAATATACTGAGGCCATTAAAATCTCCGGGAAGTTTATGTTACTGCTACACCGTCTTTAGAATACCCGTTAGGGCCGAGTCCAACAGTATCCAGCAGATCGGCAATATTTTCTGGGGGGTGATCTTCTACCTGGGCCTGCGTTGAATTATGTTTTACTTCAAGATCTGCTGCTTGATTATTTAGCATCGCGTATTCTTTTGCATTCTCAGCAAAGTATCTGTTCAACAGTTCCGTCTCTCGTATTCTGTAGTGTCGAATCAGATCATCTCGATGGTTGTTCCACCTGTGTTCTCGATACAGTGACACGCTAACTTGTATACAGTATACAGTAAAAGCTACTCCACACAGTATAAAATTCAATTCCGGCATTATTGGTCCTCCAAATGCTGTTGCGCTACGATTTTATCGAGCATTGACCATACCTTCTGGTGAGATACAGGTAAGGCCTTCAAGATTCTTTCTTTTTCTTTTGCCGCTATTTTCTGCATGCCTACTTGCTTAGGACTTCCTCCAAGAAAGAAGCTCGCCTGCAGCGTGCAACCCATGGCAATAACACAATCGTCCATCTTACCATCTTCATGTCCTACACCTCCACCATCACGCAGTATGAACGTAGCTGCTTCGGTTATTAATATAGAGCATGGTATGTCGCTCGTAGTCTCTTTGAACCACTGCTTGAGAGATTCAGCCAGATCCTGTTTCGATTGTCTGGTCTCAGGCCAGCCAATGCGTTGTGATACTTGCTTGCCGGCCTTCGCCGGTAGGATCTTACGGTACAGTTGAGCTCGAAGCTTCAACAATTCTTTTGCTGTCGTCTGCCCAGCGCCGGTAAGCTCTGGACATATTAAAGATGGTAAATGTGCATTCCTGTAATATAATGACAGTATATATAGAACGACTGCCCAATCGGATGCATCAATCTTATTCGAGTATACGCGGCATACAATCTCGTCTGTAAGTCGATCAAGCACGTATGCACTACTGTAAGTAAGTCCCAGGCCCTCACTTATATCTGAGCCAATTGCGTAACGCCGTTCCCAATCTGTACCATCCCAATCGTCTGCCAGGTAGTATGGTCGCCGCCAGATTGTAACAGTGCCGGTGGAGCCTTTAACAAATTGGATTTTACCTGTTTCATCACTCTGCTGGATCTCACCTTGAGTCCCATTTCGGAATTTGTCGTGGCGAGCTATTGTTTTGCCGAAGTAATTACCTATTAGAGTCGACAAAGCCTCAGACTCGGACGACGGATACTGCATGCTCAGGCCATCTTCATCCTGCCCCGCGCGTCGCTTCTGGTCAAGGAAGTCTGCTCCACGTCCCGGGACGGTCTGCCATCCAAGAAAGATCCGTTTAAAATCGTTGATACCGGCCATTGCATTTGCATACATGTCCCGGGTCCAACCCCATCCTGGTTTATCTTTAGATGGGTTTGATATAATTATCGCCTGGCCGTTAGCGTGCTCCAGAGTTGGCTCCGCAGCTGACCAAATCTCTCGGCAATAACGATTAAGTGCAGACTCATCCAGAACCAAAAGCGAAATCGTTTTTGATTGACCCGCGTCAGGAGTAGATGGTATCGACTTGATAGTGCTATTAAGGCCTGTGATTTGGACATGCCCATGATCATCTTTCGATTCCTTTCCAAAGAATAATTCTGTAGTTGTACGCTTCCCTACGTGTGGCTTCATCCAAAATGGAAGCCGGTCGAACATAAACTTTACACGATCCAAGAACTCAACTGCCAGGTCCTCTTTTGCTGAGATGATAACAATAAACTCGTGAAAGTGGAATATCGCACGCCATATTACGTATGCAGCAGTTAACCATGTCAGGCCAAGTTGCCTCGCTTTCAGTAAGATCAGATGCTTGACTGTAAGGAATAGCGGTGCTACTCTTCTCTGGCCTGGCCAAAGATCGAAAATGATTGCTTTTTTAGATTTACGATCCTCTATATAGCAGTAAGTAGCTACAAAATATGCGAAATCCTCCTTACATTTTTTGTATTCTACTGCTCGATGTTTGGTCTCAGCGTCAACCTTATCAATCTTTCGCTGCATAGATGGATGCATCTAGGGCCTTAAATATCGCCTTCGCAATTCTTTACGCGCATCAGCTAATTTCTTAGCCGCAGCTTTTGTAGCAGCTTTATCCTTACGTTCCCTAGCTAGTCTCCAAGCTTGGATATCTGCAGTTTTAGCTTCTGCAGCCGCTATCTTTTTAGCTGCCTCAGCTTCAATTGCTTCCTTCCTTGCTTTCTCCATATCACTTGGGAATAATTTGTCCATCCATAATTTACGCAATGATTTCTTTTCGTATTTCGGCATGCTCGCTCCTTATATAGTGTGAGTGCCTTCGACTCCGCGTTCTACCCGTTTAACTGTTCTAGCTCGCAGCCAGCGCAGGGCATATGTAAGACTCTTGAGAGCTTTCTCATTTTCTTCGCACTTATACTCGCCAGATTGGAACCCTTCCAACCGGTCCATAACGATTACGATCAGGTCTTCATTAGCTATACCATTAACGCCGTGCTCTTTGATTGGACCATTCTGAAACTGGATCTTACCTAGGCGTAAACGATTGTATTTCGACTGTCGTATTTCGTACTCGTGGCAGGCATTCCCTATTCCAGGGTCATCTTTACATATTACAACAGTGTAATCAGCTGTTCCAATGTCCAATATACGATCTGTCATTCAGTTACCTCAAATAATTTTTAAATAAAGTATTTTATTGGGTATCAGGTACCCGTGCTTCGTCGTGCGCTTCGTCGCCTGTCTCTACACCCAACTGCTTCGCCTCGACGATCTCAGCCTCTACTATATCATCCTGACCTTTTTGTGCCGTAAGTAACTCGGCCAAGAACTTCTCAGGGTTAAACTCGTTCTCTGGTATTAGCGGCGCTCCGTCCGCGCCTGTGATCTCCATTTTATTATGGTGGGTCCATCGGGGTCTACCTTGCTCGTCAAGGTCAAATCTGGCTCGATTATTCAAGAAGTATTCAAGAGCCCGCTCACTTGGAGCGACGTGCTTCCTCATCCTCTTAGTGAGGATCATCCCTCTAACATCTTCGAACCGTAAAGTCTCTCTAACATCCGTTTTCTTTGAAGCTGCCAGTAGTCGACTGGCGAATTCGTCCTCTGAGATCTGCTCACCAGAAACTATGTCGATAATCTTCCGACCGATAACTTTCAGCTCGTGCGTCTCTTCCTTGTAGTCATAGCCCGTAACGCGCTTCACCAATGCGCTTTCTGCTTGCTGCACATTAAAGTGGTCTTGGCCGGCGACAACAGCATCCTTAAAGTCGGGGTAGCGACGCTTCCAGTTCGTGATAGTCTTCTGGTCAACTTTGAAGGCCCGAGCAAGATCTAAAGTACGAAACCCCTGTTCGCACATTACCATCGCTAAGTACGAGAATTCCGGATTAAAGAGAGTGTGTCGACCAGGGCCAGGGGATTCAAGGTCTTCCACTGGTTCTTCGGCTGGCGGGTCGGGCTCAATAATCTGAGAAGGCTCAGTATCTTCGTTCGTCGTGTCTCGCATTTATTTAGGTATATGTCAATTACTGACACATAAATCTTTACATTTAAGTAAATTAAAGATTGATTATTGATTCGCCAGGCTGGCTCAACAGCTGAAAGCCTTTATAAATTATCTACCGCTGGTAGAGAATTACGTGCTACGCTCCCCGGGCCTCGTTAACTTGACAGGTAAAATTTATCTATCTCTACATCAGCAGGGATATTACCGGTCCACCACCACTGCCCCGTAACCCTGTGTCTTTCATGCGGCTCACTACCAATAACTTTGTTGATGACTGACATTTCATAGTGCAGGCCATCATTAATGTAAGTATCGCTATCTTTCGGTGGATGCATGGCTGCACATAAGATTCGACCGTCGCGTCGTATACGTAATGCCATTAAGCTCTTCGCTCCCCGGGCCTCGTTAGACAAGAGGGCCCCCCGTAAAAATGTAATGATTTCAAGTACTTAAATAGATCCAAATTTCCATCTTTCGAGATTTTCACTCGGCGGATTATTTTAACTAGATATACACATGAGGACTCCAAACGCGTCGAACGGGACACCCCCCCTCCTCGTGCTGAGTGACGCCTTATTCAGTGAGTGGCTGTTCATTCAGTAGTGAGTGACGCTTCATTCTCCCTGTATTGAATGAACAGCCACTCAGTGCGACGCACGTCGCTCCTCGTGTTGGGTGTCTATCCTTCTTCAAAAGCTAACATGCTTCGCGCCTCGCTGCCAGGCGACTCTATTGTGTTGCGTGGTGCGCACTACGCAACAGGTGTTTATAAGTAATTCCGGGCACTTAGGTCATAGAGTGTTGTGGGAGATATAGGCAATTAAG